>ERZ1504196.83-NODE-83-length-46896-cov-8.296129_pt1 | contig 46896 bp, 41 predicted proteins | sample MGYA00574891_ERZ1504196 | MGnify/ENA primary metagenome ERZ1504196 (study PRJEB39906, sample SAMEA3182075) | gut metagenome | biome: human; feature: gut; material: Stool; isolation source: human stools | place: Canada | collected 2012-03-14 ... | reverse complement strand
CTGGAAAGCGGGACGGGAAAGGTCTGCCGTCCTCCCCCGCCCCGGCGGCTTGAAAGATCATCATGCTTTCCATGGAAAGCATGGGGAGCCATGGCTCCCGGCAGCAAAAAAATCACCCGGCCGCCAAAAAGCAGCCGGGTGAAGCAAATTCTATACGACAGCTTCGGCTCCGGAGATGGCGGTGCCCGGGAGCAGCGCCTTGCGTATCTGACTTAGCCGAATAAATCGGCATCACAGTGACCGTCTCGCGGGGCCTCTCACCCCATTCCGCCGCCGGGATAAACCCGGCTCACGCTGTCCCGTTATTCAATTAAATAAATTATACCACGCCCTCTATAGGTTTACAATACCTGCCGGTGGAAATATTGAGAAACGCATATTGCGCCAATTTTAAAAAATTTTCGAAATACCTCCTAAAATAATTGCAAAAGCCGCATTGGGGGCTTCGTTTTTTGGAAGAAGGGGCCATAATGCGTATAGAACAAAGTTGAAATGAAAGATGGAGCTATTTCCCCATCTGATTTAATGTCAAATTGCGTCTGCAGGAGTCCGGCGGACGATTAAAAAGGAAAACACCACAATCGGCGCTTTCCCTTTTTCAAAAAAATCCCATATACAGTAGAAAGCGAAATGGAATGCCGAGCTACGGCACCGTTCGGGTTAGTATACAAAAATATACCTTCCAAAAGGCAGGGTATTTTACATATAAAATTTCAATTTAGGAGGAACTACAAATGATGAACCAGAACGAAAATCTCTTCCGTGCGGAAGAAAATGCGAGAAAGTCTGTTTGGCGGCTTTGGGAAGAAACCGTGCGTCCCGCTTGGGAGGCGGAGGTTATACCGAAGCTCAAGGAACAGGCGGAAGCCGAATGGAATGCGCAACAGGAAGCGGAATTCAAGAATTGGGCAGAGGAGGAGTGGCAGAATCGGCTGTTTATGCGGCAGGAAGGGCGCGATGACCGGGTATACTTCCCGGATCCTTCGGAGCCGTGGGACTTTACCGCTCCGGAAATCACGCAGTGGATGAAAGAGCAGAAGCAGCTGGAGAAAGAGAAAGTGGAATGGCTGGCGCAAGCCAAGCAGCAATGGGTTCCCACGAGAGACCCTGCGGTGATATGGGCGCTGCGGAAGAAGTATCGGGTCAGGCTGGAGAGCCTGGCCGAGGCGGAGTTCTCCACCTTTATAGGTCGACTGGCGGCGCACTATTGCGCCGGAGATGAAAATTCGGATCAGAAGCTGTAACGGAAAAACACCGACGAATTCTTTGATGAAGCAAAGAAAAAATGCGCCCCGCTGCGGATCGGCGGAGCGCACATCCTGTATCCGACGGGCGGCAAAAGCTGCCCGTCGGACGCAGGGTGTCCCGATAAGGGTATGGATGGTTATTTTCAAAGAAAATAACCATCCATCGGGATTTATCGGGATTTTGTATCGGTTATTTGGAAGTGAGCGTGCCGCAAAATGAGAGCGGTACAGCGTGAAAACCCTTCCCCACCGAAATGATCCAAATGCACACCGTGCCGCTCTTCGGTCAGAGAGCGGCGAATCAAAACCCCCGGGTCAGGGGCGATGTGCATGGGTGTCCTGGACGCCCTCCCACAAGGGAAAAGCTGCCTGCAGCACCGCGGTTGACCCGTTGAACACGGATGGCGGCTCGTCGGAGGCCGCAGCAGCGGCCCTGTAGGCCGAACAGGACGCTGCATTCCGTTGAATCCTTAAATGCGAGGGGGTGAGCCTATGGGCGGGCGAGGAGAAAAGCTATACGCCGTTATGTGCCGTAACGCCATGGCAGCGGAGAACAAGGCCGGCGGGAAGCTGTCCAACCATGTCAGCATCAAGGCGTACAAGGCGAATATTCGGAAATTTTGTGGCTTTGCAGAGAAGAAGGGCATCGTGCGGCAGGGGCATATTGAGCGGGCGGGATACAGCGCGCAAACCCTGCTGCAGGAGTACGCAGACAAGCTGAAGGAGCAGGGCTATTCGGCGCAAACCATCCACACCTACCTGGCACCGGCCTGCAAGGGGCTGGGCGTGGGGATGCACCAAATCTCCATGCCCAAGCGGATGTCCGCTGCCATGAGTAAGAACACCCTTCGGCGGCAGAACGCCGTGGGCGAGGCGCAGCGGGATGATCCCCGCTTTCAGCGGATCGTGCAGTTTGCCGCCGTTGTGACCGTCCGCCCGCAAGCCATGGTGCGTCTGACCGCCGACAATCTGGTGACGGATGACAACGGTGACACGCTGATCTCCGTGCGGGACAAGGGAGGCAAGCTCTCTCAGCAGCTCGTGCTTCCCCACGAGGTAGAGTTCGTCCGGTATACCCTGACCCACGACGCCGAGGGGCGTCCTTTGGCGGCGGGAGAGAAGCCCTTTAGTCGAAAGGATTTGGGCAAGATCGCGTACAGCGGGTTTCGGTGTCGGCGTGCGCAGGAGCTGGAGCTGCATTTTGAGAAGCTGTTTAACGGCTGGACGTCCATGCCGTCCCGGACACCGCAGCAGCGCATGGAGCGGCAACATGCCGCAGAGCTGGCCGCCGCCCGACGGCAGGAATGGGTGGATAAAATCTGCCGCAAGTGGAACGAGAGCCATCCCAAGGCCACGGAGAGCCAGCGCAATGCATACAGGGCGCGGCTGGAGAAGCCCTCCCGCATTTTCATCCGGGGCGGCAACCTGGAGCGGGCGGAGGCACTGGGGCGGCCTGTGTCCTACGACCGGGTGGCCTGTCGCATCGTGTCAGTGTATGCCCTGTCCCATTGGGAGGACGAGAGCACGATCAGAAATTATTTGACGAAGTAAAAGTTCTCCGATTCCCACACACAACTGTTGATGTTTTGCAATTTGTCTGGCATAATGAAGTCGAGGTGAGAGCAATGCTGATCGATTCTATTGTGCAAAGGGAAGCTGTGCGCACCGAAACGGGAGCAGAAATCCACTCATAAGCTGTTCGATGTGCTGGATACGGTCAAAGAAGAAAGAACGGGAAAAATCGAATTTCGCGATGTGTAAGGACGGGAGACTGTGAGCAAGGAAACCGTCTTTTCGGTGTTTTGCATTGAGAGCTATAAGGCGTACAGGTCTCTGACTGGCTGGCAAACGGCGGAGCTGTTTCGCCGTTACGGCGTGTTTGACTATCTGCGGGAGTTTTACGATGTTCTCCATACCACCGGGTATCAATACATTAACCGCGACATCGATATCTATCTGAAGTCGCGGAACGCCGTGATCCCGGCACGACAAACGGACTCCCTACCCCATGCGGGTTTCGCGCGAGGCGATGCCGTATAGGGCGATCATGTGCAAACAACAATGTCAATATCGGCATATTTTCTTTCTGTTGACCAAACCGTAAAAATGCAATATAATTCTGTTGTAACCAGAGACAGGAGGTGTCACAGAATGAGCCAAAATCATATCCCATTAGCCAAGCAGCAAAAGAGCGAACTGCGCAACCTCTGTGGAACTTTTGAAGCCGAAGGCATTACTATCCGCCGCTCCACCCGAAATAATCTGGAGCGCATTGCCAGCGGGCAAGCCACCTATCAGCAGGTGCTGCAGGAGCTTCGGCAAAAATATGCAGGCAGGGGATGACTATGTTCTCCAGATACGATGTTTACACCACTGTACAGTCTATTTACTGCTACCCGGACACGGATGTTCTGAAAAACAGGCTGAACATTCAGGACAGAGATGAGCTGAAGCAAGCCGAAGAGGAATTCTCCGCCGTCCGGCAGCTTGCGCTGCTGCGGCAACCACTGCAAGGGCGTTTCACCAAATCCCATCTGAGGCGGATCCACCGTTTTCTGTTCGGGGATATTTACCCCTTTGCCGGACATTTCCGCCGGGAGCAGATCAGCAAGGGTAACACACTCTTTTATCCGCCCGATATGATTGAACGCGAGCTGGAGCGGATTTTCCGTCGGATCCACGCCGATGAAATGCTGGCGGAAAAGGATCCACAGCAACAGACCCAAAATCTATCCTGGGTCATGGCAGAGCTGAATATCATCCACCCTTTCCGGGAGGGCAATGGCCGCAGTATCCGTGAGCTGATCCGCTGCATGGCACTGCATTACGAACTGCGCCTGAATTGGGGCAACACCGACAGAGGCACACTGCTCAAGGCTGCCGTTGCATCTGTAGAAGATGATATGGCATTCTGCGCCGTTCTGCAGCAGTGCAGGGAATCGATTGAATAACTAAAGGAATATACGCAAGCAAAAACAGGGAAACAGATCCTCATGGATCTGTTTCCCTGTTTTTTTGTTAGAACGACAGCTCTGCTTCCTCTACCACCTTGCCGCTTTCATGACTTGCCAGCTCTCAGCGTTCATGGACTGAGACACAGCAACGCTAGCCTAATGATTAACAATGGATTTGATGTAAAGGCTATCTCGGAACATCTTGGGCATTGTAATACGGCTATTACCTCTGATATTTATACTCATATTTTCAAGGAGTATAAGGCTAAGATGGCTGAAAGTATCGAAAATGACCTCATTTAAGCAATAGAACGGCACGAATTGTAAATTTTCGTGCCGTTCTATTGCTTTTCCTGTTTTTTGTGTTAAAATAGTAAAACAGTTAGCTTACTTATGTTTTTTTTGGAGGTGATTGAGTGGCAAAAAAAGAATACGCAGAAGGGAGCTTCGGCGCATATTTCGTAAAGCTTATTAAAGACCATGAATATTCACAAGCGAAATTTGCTTCGGATTTAGGTGTGTCGAAAACATATCTGTTCGATGTGTTTAATGGACGAGTAAAGCCACCCACCCCCGATATGCAAGACCGCATTGTTGAGCTTTTACGCCTGACTGATGATGAGAAGAATGATTTTTACAGTAAGGCGGCTGATGGGCGGCATGAGCTACCCAAAGATATTGTCGAGTATCTTACAGATAATCAAGCTGAGATTGATGGTCTCAGAGAAAGAATGAGGGCGTAATTATGGCAAACGAAGCAAAAACCTATGCTATTTTCCGAGACATGCTTAGAAGCAAAGGTTATTATGATGATAAAGATGTTGTAGTAGAAGAACAGAAAAGTGATAACGCTAAAATTGACAAACTGTTAAAGAATGCGTCTAAAAAGGGAAACAAGAACGGATATCCCGACTTCATTCTGTATTCAAAAGCCTATCCTGAACTGATTATTGTAGTTGAGGCTAAGGCTGACATTAACAAACACGAAAGTGAAACACGGGACAACTACGCCGATTATGCGGTTGATGGTGCTTTGTTGTATGCTTCTTTCTTGTCAAAAGAGTTTGATGTTCTTGCTATAGGTATTAGTGGCGAAGAAGAACACCGCTTTAAGATGTCCCATTATCTTCATCTGAAAGAAGACAAAAAGGCATATCCCCTTTTTGATGATATCATCTTAACTGTAAAAGAGTATTTTGACGGTATCAATCAGAGTAACTATAAGTTTAATCAAGATTACGCAAAATTGATTGCCTACACAAAAACTCTGAACGAGACACTTCACGCAAAGAAAATCAAGGAGTCTCAGCGTGCTCTGCTCATAAGCGGTATTTTGATTGCGTTGAAAGACAGAGCATTTAAGGACGGATATAAGAAACACGAGAAAGTAACGCAGCTGGTAAAGGCTCTCTATACCGCCATAGATGGTCAATTATCAAGTGGCGATATCCCTCAGAGAAAAATAGATGTTTTAACACAGGCATTTGGCTTTGTTAAGACAAATCCCGCACTGACTGATGCGAAAACAGGAAAGAAGTTCCTTGAAGACCTTATTGACGAAATTGACCGAGAGATAAACGGTTTCATGGTCACACACCAGTATGTAGATACAGTTAGCCAGTTTTACATAGAGTTTTTAAGATACGCCAACAATGATAAGGGTCTTGGTATTGTATTAACTCCACCACATATTACAGACTTATTCGCAGAATTGGCTGGTGTTGATAAAAACAGCGTAGTATTGGACAACTGTTGCGGTACAGGTGGATTTTTGATTAGTGCTATGAAGCGTATGCTTATCGATGCCAAAGGCAACCAAGCTAAAGAAAAAGACATCAAGGGAAAACAGTTAATCGGTATCGAATTCCAAGATGATATTTATACGCTCCTTATTTCCAATATGATTATTCACCGAGACGGCAGGACAAACATTTATTGGGGAGATTGCTTTAAGGAAATTGATGATGTGAAGAAGAATTTCAAGCCAACAGTTGGTCTTCTGAACCCCCCATATAAAACCAAGGCATCAGATATCGAAGAATTTGAGTTTATCCTAAATAATCTTGATGCGTTGGAACCTGGCGGTACCTGTATCGCAATTATTCCTATTAGCTGTGTCATTGAAAAAACAACTATTGCAGAAAATCTCAGAAAGAGAGTATTGGAAAAACACACCCTTGAAGCCGTACTCTCGATGCCTGAGGAACTGTTCCACAATTCAAAAGTCAATACAGTTACTTGTGCTGTGATTATGACTGCTCACAAGCCTCATCCTAAGGGTAAGAAAACATGGTTTGCGTATTGTCGTAATGACGGTTTTGTAAAAATGAAAAACAAGGGGCGTATTGACGCTAACCACACATGGGACGACATTCGAGAAAAATGGGTATCTGCGTTTAGAAACCGTGAGGTAATTGACAAGTTTAGTCTCATGCGTGAGGTAAGCGAAAAAGACGAATGGTGCGTTGAAGCCTATCTCGAAACTGATTATGATGAATTTACTTTTGAGGACTATGAAACGACGGTCAAAAAATATCTCATGTTTAATTTCATGGATATGACTGGTATGGCAGGAGGGGACGAGGAGAATGAAGACCTGTAAAGTTAGTGATTTGTTTTGGGTCAATTATGGCGTAAATCTTGAACTAAACGCTTTAGAGCAAGATATGAACGGCATAAACTTTGTATCACGAACCTCTAATAATAATGGCGTATCTGCTAAGGTCAAGCGAATTAGTAGTGTTGAGCCTCTTCCAGCAGGAACTATTACTGTAGCTGGTGGTGGCTCCGTGATGGAAACATTCTTACAGATGGCACCTTATTATTCGGGACGAGATTTATACTATTTAACTCCTAAAGTTGCTATGAGCAATGAAGTGAAGTTATACTATTGTCATTGTCTTCGCTCAAACAAATATAAGTTCTCATATGGCAGACAGGCAAATGTCACACTACGAGATTTACAAATACCTGCCTTGGATAGCATTCCTGACTATGTTCATTCAATGTCCATAAAAGACTACGGAGAAGCTCTGATAAAGCAAACAGAGTTTCCCGAAGATAGTTCTAATTATCCATTGAATACAAAGTCTGTACCTTTAGACAAATTATTCATTGTTGAGAACGGAATAGCTTCTTCACAAGTTATTAGAAGTAAAATCAAGGAAAGCGAAAATTGGGTGCCATACATTAGACCATCATATAGACAAGAAACCAGCATAGATGCCTTTGTTAATAAGAAACTTGTACCCGATGAAAAAGTATTTCCTGCTGGAACACTCTATGTTTCGACTGATGGTCAAGGCAGTCACACTTTTTCCTATGTTTCCACTTTTGAATTTGTTCCCAATAGCAATGTTTCGGTTCTGATACCTCGACGAAATATGAGCTTACAGGAAAAACTATATTATGCTCACTGCATAACGAACAATAGGTATAAATTCTCATATGGAAGAAAACCTAAAGGTGATAGATTAAAAGCCGTGCTTGTTCCTGAATACCCACCCAAATATGTCACAGATTATACCATTGATAAAGTGGTAAATAGTTTTTCTGAGGTTTTAGATGTGGTGTGAGTTTGGTGCTAATTTGGTGCAACATTCTATGCGACAGCACAAAAAATATCAAACGATATTCGATTACACCCCCATAATATCCCACGATATGAGCGTTATACACGATGTAAAACACCATTAAACACCAATGCAAAAACTCTAAGCGCTGATCCGACGCGATTTTACAACAAAAAAGGCTCAAAAGCCCCGGAAACACATGGTTTCCGGGGTTTCTTAGTATATCAAAGTGTCTCTCAGGCTGCCAGTGCATAATTTGTCCGTCTATGACGGACAAATTATGCACGCAGCAGACTGTGCGCCTTTTGTCGGAAAAACCCGGAGGGGTTTTCCGCAGCCTCAGTCCCCCGTCTCCCGGCGGAAGCCGAAGCCGGCCACCTCCGTGGTGGGCAGGGAAAAGGCAATGGACTGGGCCGGGGAATCGGGTCCGGCCTTTTCCAAAATGGAGCGCATGATCTCCGCCTTCTGCTCCGCCCGGGCCACGATAAGCACCACTTCCTTCTCCTGGGCGATGGTGATGTTATAAAACTTCTTCACCTGCTCATCGCCGGTGCCCTTTCCGTGGAGCACCGTGCCGCCCCGGGCTCCGGCGGCCCGGGCCGCGTCCATAACCAGGTCGCTCTGGCCCTGGCTGGCGATGACCACGATCAGCTCATAGGCGAAATTCAACTCCGGCTTATATTTCCCCGAGCCGACCTCCGCGCCTTTCAAAAATTCCATGGTTTTACCTCCTCCTACGCTTTTCATGGGTACGGCAATGACAATGCCGTGGCCGGGCACGCCCAGGTGCAGGCGCTCCCGCTGGCCCTCAATAAAGGCCTTGGTTTTTTCCTCTGTGGCCGCCGAGAGCATCACCCGCTTTTCGTTGGACTCAATGCCCAGGAAGTCCAGCATACTCTGGATGGCCGTGCCATATCCCAGGAGCGTGACATTCAGCGGCAGAGCCAGCTCCTCCGTCAGCTCCTCCAGCCGGGGCAGCGCCTCCGGCGTAACGATGGAAATTACATAATTCATGCCGGTTCCTCCCACAGCTCAATAATATCGCAGTCACCATAGCTCTCCAGCTCCCGGGTGACCTTCCGGGCCTTGCGCTGGTAGTAAAAGCCCACCACCTGAATGGACAGCAGCGGCATCATTGCCACCATTGCCACAATGCCGAAGGCATCGGTGAGCACATTGCCGCCCAGGGCGATGCTCACGCCCATCATAAATTGCAGCATAAAGGTCGCCGTCATGGGGCCGGAGGCCACGCCGCCGGAGTCAAAGGCGATGGCCGTGTAAATATCCGGCACGAAGAACGACAGGCCCAGGGCGATGGTATAGCCCGGCACCAGGAACCACAGCAGCGAGACGCCCGTCACCACCCGCAGCATGGCCAGGCCCATAGCCAGGGCAATGGCCACCGACAGGCTCACCTTGATAGCCTTGCCGGGGATAGCGCCGGCGCTGACCTCCTCGATCTGCTTTTCCAGCACCGCCACCGCAGGCTCTGCCGAGATGATGAACCAGCCCAGCAGCGCCGCCAGGGGAATCAGCAGCCACTCCAGAGAACTGCTGACCAGTGCCGCGCCCAGCTCTGCGCCCAGGTTGGAAAAGCCCACATTCACGCCCGTAAGGAACAGCACCAGCCCCACATAGGTATACACGATACCCACGAAAATTTTGCCGAAGCTGCGCGTATTCATGCGGAACACAAACAGCTGGAACAGCAGGAAGATGCCCACAATGGGCAGCATGGCTATGGCCATCTCCTTCATATACAACGGCAGCTCCTGCATAAAGGCCGTGCCGATGCCGGTGGTGCTGTCAAAATGCACCGGCGTAATGGCCGCCGCCTCGCCGCTGCCGCTGCTGAAAAAGCCCAGCAGCAGCACAGACAGGATGGGCCCGATAGAGCACAGGGCCACCAAGCCGAAGCTGTCGGCCTCCGCCTTACGGTCGCTTCGCACATGGGAGATACCTACGCCCAGGGCCAGGATGAACGGCACCGTCATGGGCCCCGTGGTCACACCGCCGGAGTCAAAGGCAATGCACAGGAATTCCCTGTCCGTAAAGGTCGCCAGGGCAAACACGGCTATGTAGCACCCCAGCAGCACCCACCGCAGGTTGATGCCGTAGAGGATACGCACCACGCACACCGCCATGAAAAAACCCACGCCGATGCCCACCGCCGCCAGGAGAACGGACTTGTCGATGTTGGGCACGGTGTCCGCCAGAACCTGCAGGTCCGGCTCCGCCACCGTCACCGCCACCCCCAGAGCAAAGGCCACCAGCAGGATGACCGGCAGCTTATTGGTCTTGGTCAGGGCCGTACCGATCTTGTTTCCGATAATGGTCATGGACCGCTCCGCGCCCAGGGAGAAAAGGCCCATACCCACCACGATCATCAGCGCGCCGATGAGAAAGGTCAGCAGCAGCGTGGGCTGCATGGGCACCAAAAACAGGCACAGCAGCGTCACGATGATGATAATGGGCAGCACCGACACCAGAGACTCCCTTATTTTCTCCGTAAGGAGGGTGCGGGTTTTTTCCATGTGTGCTTTTCGCTTTGCTTTGGATCTACTCAACAATTTGATTCCTCGCCTTCCTTTAATTATAAATTATTATACATCGTCCGTTTTATCCACCAGGTCCGCAATGTCCCAGAGCTGGCAGTCCAGCGCGCAGCAGATGCGCACCAGCATTTGGGTGGATACCGGCTGGTCGTGCTGGAGCTTGAAGTAGGTGGACTGGCTGATGCCCGCCTTCTCCCGCAGGTCGTGGCCCTTCAGGTCCCGGTCGATCATCAGCTTAAAGAGCTTTTTGTAGCAGATCTTCTTTTGCATGACTGCCCCTCCGCATCTCTTTTTTATTTAATATAACATTAAAGTATTCAAAACGCAATAGTTACATCCCGATTTGAATATTTTTTACGGTTTATTAACATCTCCCCCTCCGCCAGGGCTTCGGTGCCATAGACCAGTGCTGGCTTCTATATTATCCGTCCAAAACGGGATAATTGTTTGCATATAGAATAAAAGTGTGGTATACTTTAGTATCTATTTGCAAACACTTACTGCATAGAAAGGAAGTTTTTAGATATGGGCCTGCTTACCAAGATTTTCGGTACATACAGCGACCACGAGCTGAAAAAAATCTATCCCATTGCCGACAAGATCGAGGCACTGGAGGAGGAGTATAAAGCCCTCACCGATGCCCAGCTTCAGGCAAAGACCGCCGAGTTTAAGGAGCGGCTGAAAAATGGAGAGACCACCGACGACATTCTCCCCGAGGCCTTCGCCACCGTCCGGGAGGCAGCGGACCGGGTGCTGGGACTGCGTCCCTACCGGGTGCAGCTTATCGGCGGCATTGTGCTGCATCAGGGCCGCATCGCCGAGATGAAGACCGGCGAAGGTAAAACCCTGGTGGCCACCCTCCCCGCCTACCTCAACGCCCTTACCGGCCAGGGGGTACACATCGTCACCGTCAACGACTATCTGGCCAAGCGTGACTCGGAGTGGATGGGCAAGGTCCACCGCTTCCTGGGTCTTTCCGTGGGCCTTATCATCCACGACCTGACCAAGGCCCAGCGCCAGGCCGCCTACGCCGCCGACATCACCTACGGCACCAACAACGAGATGGGCTTTGACTATCTGCGTGACAATATGGCCCTCTACGCCAGCGAGCAGGTCCAGCGGGGCCACCACTTCGCCATCGTGGACGAGGTGGACTCCATCCTCATCGATGAAGCCCGCACCCCCCTTATTATTTCCGGCATGGGGGAAAAGTCCACCCAGCTTTATGACCAGGCCGAGCAGTTTGCCGCCCGCCTCAAGAAATATGTGGTCACCGAGACCGACGACAAGGCCGAGGAGGATCCTGCCATCGACGCGGACTATGTGGTGGATGAAAAGGCCAAAACCGCCACCCTCACCGCCCGGGGCATTGCCAAGGCCGAAGAGTTCTTCGGTCTGGAGAACCTCTCCGACCCCGAAAACAGCACCATTGCCCACCACATCAACCAGGCCATCAAGGCCCACGGCACCATGAAGCGGGATGTGGACTATGTGGTCAAGGACGGGGAAATCATCATCGTGGACGAGTTCACGGGCCGCCTGATGTTTGGCCGCCGCTACTCCGAGGGTCTGCACCAGGCCATTGAGGCCAAGGAGCATGTGTCCGTCCAGCGGGAGAGCAAGACCCTGGCCACCATCACCTTCCAGAACTATTTCCGCCTGTATAACAAGCTCTCCGGTATGACCGGTACGGCCCTGACGGAGGAGGAGGAATTCTCCACCATCTACAAGCTGGACATCGTGGAGATCCCCACCAACCGCCCCGTTATCCGTATCGATAATGAGGACTCGGTGTATAAGACCGAAAACGGCAAGTATCGGGCCGTGATCCGGCAGATCAAGGCGTGCCACGAGAAGGGCCAGCCGGTGCTGGTGGGTACGGTTTCCATCGAGAAAAACGAGCTGCTGGGCAAGCTTCTGACCCGGGAGGGCATCAAGCACAATCTTTTGAACGCCAAGAACCACGAGAAGGAAGCGGAGATCGTGGCCCAGGCCGGTAAATTCGGCGCCGTCACCGTGGCCACCAACATGGCAGGCCGTGGTACGGATATTATGCTGGGCGGCAACGCCGAGTACCTGGCCAAGACAGACCTGCGCAAGGCGGGTATGTCCGATGAGCTCATCGCCGAGGCCACCGGCTACGCCGAGACCGAGGACGAGGAGATTCTTAATGCCCGGAAGCTCTTTGCCGAGAAGCTCCGCCAGCACAAGGAGGAGATCGCGGGCGAAGCGGACCGGGTGCGCCAGGCCGGCGGCCTGTTCATCATCGGCACCGAGCGCCACGACTCCCGCCGTATCGACAATCAGCTCCGTGGCCGTGCAGGCCGTCAGGGGGACCCCGGCGAGACCCGGTTTTACATCTCTCTGGAGGATGACCTCATGCGTCTGTTTGGCGGCGAGCGGGTCACCAGCATGATGGAGCGGCTGAATATTGACGAGGATACCCCCATCGAGCAGAAGTTCCTCACCCGGGCCATCGAGCAGGCCCAGACCACCGTGGAGTCCCGGAACTTCCAGGCCCGTAAGTCCGTGCTGGAATATGACGATGTGATGAATAAGCAGCGGGAGATCATCTATGACCAGCGCAAGCAGGTGCTGGACGGCCTGGATGTGAAGAACATCATCATGAACATGATGAATACCTCCATCTCCCACCTGGTGGCGGAGCATTTCGCCGAAAACGACCATCTGGATGCCGCCTCCTGCCGGGAGCTGCTGCGTCAGGTGGAGGGCCTGTACTTCCCCAAGTTCACTGTCCGCTTTACCGACGAGGAGCTGAAGGAAAAGACCGCCGCCGATGTCACCGAGGCCTTTACCGCCGCGGCCGCCGCCTACTACGAGCAGAAGGAGCAGGCGTTCACCTCCCCCGTCATGCGCGAGGTGGAGCGTGTGGTGCTGCTGCGGGTGGTGGATGAATACTGGATGGACCACATCGACGCCATGGCCGACCTGCGCCAGGGCATCCGCCTGCGGGCCTATGCCCAGACCGATCCCATCATCGCCTATAAGAAGGAATCCCTGGATATGTTCGAGGAGATGATCTCCGCCATCCAGTCCGAAACCGTGCGTCGGCTCTACTCCGTGCGCATCAAGAAGGACGAGGAAATCAAGCGTGAGCGGGTGGCCAAGGCCACCGGCGAGAGCGTCGGCGGCGACGGCACCGTGAAAAAGCAGCCCCGCCGGGTGCAGAAGATCGGGCGGAATGACCCCTGCCCCTGCGGCTCCGGCAAAAAATATAAGAACTGCTGCGGACGGAACGCGTAAAAATTCCATCTCGCTTATACCCTGTCATTGCGAAGCCAGTGCGCACACTGGCTGTGGCAATCCGTACCCCTGCGGCTCCGGCAAAAAATATAAGAACTGCTGCGGCAGAAATGCATAAGCAATAATTCGTAGGGGCCGATGTAGGCATCGGCCCGCCCCGCAGGCACCCCTTGCAGCCCATCCGTAGGGGCGGACGACTCTGTCCGCCCGCCGGACCCTGTACCGCATTTCTTACCCTGTCATTGCGAAGCCAGTGCGCACACTGGCTGTGGCAATCCGTACCCCCCCACTCATCTTCCCCCTTTTAAGGAGTCCCGTCATGTCCTTTCTCACCCATCAAAATAACGACCTGCTGTGGCTGTCCAGCTCTCTGCTGGACGGTGCGCCGGTGCGTCACGGCTTCTCCACCCGGTTAGGCGGCGTCAGCCCCGCCCCCTGGGACAGCCTGAACCTGGGCATCAGCCGGGGCGACAGCGACGAAAATGTGCGGGAGAACTATCGCCGGTTCTGCGCCGCTGTGGGGGTGACGGCAGAGAGCACTGTTTTCACCCAGCAGACCCACTCGGAAAACATCCGTCTTGTCACGGCGCAGGACGCCGGAAAGGGCCTGCTCCGCCCTCGGGACTACACGGAGGTGGACGCCCTCATCACCGACACCCCCGGTCTTTCCCTGGTGGTCTTTTCCGCCGACTGCGGCACCATCCTGCTCTATGACCCGGTGCATCGGGCTATTGGGGCCGTCCACGCAGGCTGGCGGGGTGTGGCAGCGGGCTTGGTCGCCAAAACTGCCCTGAAAATGCACGATACCTTCGGCACGGAGCTGGGAGACCTGCTCTGTGCCTTGGGCCCGGCCATCGGCCCGTGCTGCTTTGAAACGGACGACGATGTTCCCGCCGCCATGCACGACGCCCTGGGCGCCCAGGCCGATCCCTTCCTGACCCGCCGGGGTGCCAAGTGGCACATTGACCTCAAGGCGATCAACGCCCACTGGCTGAAGAGCCTGGGCGTGCGTCACATTGACATTTGCCCCCACTGCACCGCCTGCCGCCAAGACCTGTACTGGTCCCACCGCAAGGTGGGCAATGCCCGGGGCGCGCAGATCGCCCTGCTGGCGCTGGAGGACCCGCTATGAAGATAAAACGCCTGCTTTCCCTGCTGCTGGCTCTGGGTATGCTGCTGACCCTGCTGGGGTGCAGCGGAACCGACGCCGATGCCGATTCCAACGAAATATATAACGAGCTTGCCGACTACTATAAGCAAAAGGAGAAGAATAAAAGCACCACCATCTCCTCCTTTTCCCTGCCCTATCTCCAGGGTCTGACCCTGGACCCTGTCACCTGCGCGGACGGTACCCAGCAGGACATCGGCCAGCTCCTCTACGAGGGCCTGGTGCGCCTGAGCCTGACCCTGGAGCCGGAGCCGGTTTTGGCCGAGTCCTGGAGCTATGACGCCGCCAGCTATACCTGGACCATTTCCCTGCGCAGCGGCGTCACCTTTTCCGACGGGTCGGCCTTCACCGCCTCGGACGCGGTGGCCACTCTGCGCCGGGCCCAGTCCTCGGCCCGGTACGCCGGACGGCTGAGCCAGGTCTCCTCCATTTCCGCCAGCGGCTCTCAGGCCCTTACCATCCGTCTCAGCCGCCCCAATTCCTCTTTTCTCTCCCTGCTGGATATTCCCATTGTAAAGTCCGGCACCGAGGGGCAGCTGGTGCCCACCGGCACCGGGCGCTACACCTATATGGCCGCCTCCGGCTCCGAGGGGGCGTATCTCACTGCAAACACCGCCTGGTGGCAGCAGCAGAAGCTCCCCATGGACCGGATCAATCTCTACACCTGCAAAAACAGCGACACCGTTTCCTACGCCTTTTACGCCCGGGAGGTGCAGCTGCTGCGCTGCGACCTATCCAATACCGCCTCCACCGGCACCGTGTCCTCCGCTGACTTCACCGATGCGGACACCACCGTTCTGCACTACCTGGGCTTCAATACCACCCGCGCCCCCTTCAACAATGCCGACCTGCGCCGGGCCGTGAGCCTGGGTATCGACCGTGCCGGCTGCGTCAGCTCCTTCCTCATGGGCCACGGCACGGTGACCCAGCTCCCGGTGAACCCCGCCTCCCCCCTCTATCCCAAGAGTCTGGACGCCGTCTATTCCCCGGATAGCTTCACCTCTGCCGTCACCGCCGCCGGCTTCGGCAGCGGCTCGGAGCCCGTGTCCGTGACCCTGCTGGTGAATTCCGAGAACGCCCATAAGCAGAGTGCCGCTGCGAAAATCGCCGCCGCCCTCAGCACCTCCGCCCTGCGTGTTACCGTGGAGGCTGTGCCCTGGAGCGACTTTGTCTCCCGGCTGAAAAGCGGCCGCTTCGATCTCTACTACGGCGAGTATAAAATGACCGCCGACTGGGACCTGACGGACCTGCTCTCGGCCTCCGGCGCCAACAACTACGGCCGCTTTAACGACGCCGATTTCGCCGCCCTGCTCACTGCCGAGCGCAGCGCCACAGGCGACGGGCACACCGACGCTTCGGCCAAGCTGTACGAGGCCTTCTGCCGGCAGACGCCCATCGCGCCCATCTGCTTCGCCCGCAGCTCCATTCTCACCACCTCCGGAGCCATAGAGGGGCTCACCCCCTCCCTCACCGATCCGTTTTACAATCTGCAGGATTGGACCATCCATTTTTCCTGATTATTTTCCCTATACAAATGATAAAAAAGGAGGCTCCCATGATGAAGCAAACAACCGCATTGGAATCTGTTTTGCGTGCTGACGGCCTGCTGCTGCAGGGTATTGGCCGAAATGTGGACATTCTGGGTATCAGCAATGACTCCCGCACCGTCAAACCCGGTGACCTGTTCATCTGCAAGGGCTACGGCTTTAAGCCCGAGTACCTGGCCAAGGCCCAGGAGGCCGGAGCCGTGTGTTACCTGGCCCAGGAGAAGCTGGAGAGCGATCTGCCCGCCATTTTGGTCCGCGATGTGCGCAAGGCACAGAGCCTGGCCGCCCAGTGGTTCTATGACTACCCCTCCCGTGCCTTTACCCTGGTGGGCATCACCGGCACCAAGGGAAAAACCACCACCACCTATATGACCCGCGCCGTTATGGACGCTGTGACCGGTACCAAGACCGGCCTTCTCTCCGGCATGGAGCATGACCTGGGCGGTGAGGTGACCTACACCCATCTGACCACCCCCGAGTCTCTGGAAATGCAGCAGCTCTTTGCCGAGGCCCGAGAGCGCAAGCTGCCCGTGGTCACCGCCGAGATCAGCAGCCAGGCCTACCAGGTCCACCGCACCTACGGCCAGCACTTCCGCTACGGCATTTTCCTGGACATCGGCCCCGACCACATCTCCGCCCATGAGCATCCCACCATGGAGGACTACCTCAAGTGCAAGGAGGCCCTGCTGGAAAATTCCGACACCGCCATTATCGTCCGCAGCACGGACTATTTTGACCATGTGCTTGCCGCCGCCCAAAAGGCCGGGCGCACCCTTGTAGTGGGCATGGCCGAGGACGGCGAGAGCGACTATACCGCCTCGAATGTACAGAAGCTCCCCCGGGGCTATGCCTTCACCGTCACAGAAAAGGCCACCGGCCGCCAAGACATTTATAAGGTGGGTATGGACGGCCTTTTCAATATTGAGAATGCCCTCACGGCCATTGCCGTGGGCCGGGACATGGGCGGCGACCCCGCCGTTATCTCCGCCGCTCTGGAGCATCTGGTGGTGCCGGGCCGGGCGGATGTGATGGAGGGCGCGGGCCTGAAGATCTTCATCAACTATATGCACAACGGCATCAGCTGCCAGGCGGTGCTGAAGGCCCTGAAAAAGGACTACCCGGATAAGTTCGTCACCGTGGTCATCGGCGTGGCCGGCCAGCGTTCCCCCGCTCGTATTCAGGGCGTGGGCGAGGCCTGCGGCCGGTACGCCGACCGTGTGTTCTTCACCGCCGACGACCCGGACCTGGAGGACCCCCGGGACATCGACACCCGCCTTGCCCATGCCGCGGCGGACGGAAAGGCGGAGGTCATCATCGAGCCGGACCGCGTCATCGCCGTAGAGCGCGCTCTGCGGGAGGCCCCGGTAGGTTCCGTGGTGGTGCTGGGGGGCAAGGGCGACGAGGACACCCAGCGGGTAAACGGCGTCTATGTCCACTATGAGTCCGACCCGGTCATCGCCAAGCGCGTGGTGGCCGAGCTGGAAAACGAGAGATAAAAAGGAGGGCCTGCCTGTGAGCCGTGCCGACGAGATTTTTAAGGCCAACTGCCGCGACATTCTGGAAAACGGCGTTTGGGATACCGACCTGGCCGTGCGCCCCCACTGGGAGGACGGCACCCCCGCCCACACGGTGAAAAAGTTCGGCCTTGTAAACCGCTATAATTTGCAGGAGGAGTTCCCCATTCTGACCCTCCGCCGCACCTATTTCAAAACCTGTATCGACGAGCTTCTGTGGATCTGGCAGCAGAAGTCCAATAATATTCACGACCTCCGTGGCCACATTTGGGACAGCTGGGCCGACGAAAACGGCTCCATCGGCAAGGCCTACGGCTACCAGCTCTCCGTAAAGCACCACTACCCCGAGGGGGACATGGATCAGGTGGATCGGGTGCTCTACGACCTGAAGCACAATCCTGCCAGCCGCCGCATCCTTACGAATATTTACAATTTTCAGGACCTGCACGAGATGGCCCTCTACCCCTGCGCCTACTCCATGACCTTCAATGTCTCCGGCCGCACCCTCAATGCCATTTTGAACCAGCGCAGCCAGGATATGCTGGCCGCCAACAACTGGAATGTGGTGCAGTACGCGGTGCTGGTCCATATGCTGGCCCAGGTGTCGGGTCTGGAGGCCGGGGAGCTGGTCCATGTCATTGCCGATGCCCATATCTATGACCGCCATGTGCCCATTATCCAAAAAATGCTGGAAAAGGAGCCCCGTCCGGCGCCTAAATTCGTCATAGACCCCACCGTCACCGACTTTTACCGGTTCACCCGGGACAGCTTCTCCCTGGAGGGGTACGACCCCCAGCCCTTTGAGGACAAGATCCCTGTGGCCATCTAAGGAGGTACGCCTATGCAAGCCATTGTGGCCGTAAGTCAGAGCTGGGGCATCGGCCGGGACGGGCAGCTGCTCTTTCGCATCCGGGCCGACCTGCAGCGCTTCAAGGCCCTCACCACCGGTCACACGGTGGTCATGGGCCGCAAGACCCTGGAGACGCTCCCCGGCGGCCGGGGTCTGCCGGATCGGCGCAACCTGGTGCTGACCCGGCAGGAAAGCCTCACTCCGGACCGGGCGGAAACCGTCCACTCCCCGGAGGAGCTGCTGGCCCTGGCTGACAGCGACGCCTTTGTCATCGGCGGCCAGGAGGTGTATACCCGGCTCCTGCCCTACTGCACCCGGGTCTATGTCACCAAGGTTTTTGCCGATGTTCCGGCGGATGCCTTTTTCCCGAATCTGGACAAGGACCCCCATTGGCAGGTTGTCTCCGTGGGAGAGCCTCAGGAGGAAGCGGGCCTGCGCTTTCAATATGTAGAGTACCGACGCGTATAAAGGCCGAAGGTTTTTCAGCAGTTCAAGGGGCGAAGCGTTTGCTTCGCCCCTTTCTGTTTCTCTCTTTCTGCTGCATATCTCTCATATTATCGGGCGGAAACACATAGGATGGACTGTATCATTCAGTCTTGGGAGTGTTGCCAATGAAGGGAAATATGGAGCAGCGTGCCTGCGAGGAGGCCGTTTACATCATAGAGAGCCGGGGGACCGTGCGGGATGCCGCCCGGAAATTCGGCATCAGCAAGTCTACGGTGCATAAGGACATTTCCCAGCGTCTGCCCCTGTTCAACCGCAGTCTCTACCTGCAGGTAAAGGCCATTTTGGAGGAAAACAAGGCCCAGCGCCACATACGCGGCGGCCTGGCCACCCGGCGCAAGTACAAGGGCGGCTGAAATCGCCCCAAAAGGAAAAGGACTTCAAGTTTTTTCTTGAAGTCCTTTTTTGCGGCTGTCCGCAGGTATTGTTGTGCATGCAGTCAACGGTATGTTACTGAGACCCACGGATATTTTTCCTGAAGGTCACCGAAGATTTCCCGCATCGGAGCGGCATACTCCCGCAGCTCCCGGGGCATGGAGTCAAATCCTTCCACCACAATGTGCCTTTGTACCGGCTGCAAGAATACATCCGTCAGGCAATCCCACATGGCATCCCAGTTTTCCCCGTAATAGTCCGGAAACCCAAATGTCTTGCGGATGCGCCGGTGCAATGCGCCCCAGTCCTTGCAGCCGTCCAGATTCAGCAGGACGGGGTCAGTTGTAATGGGCATATAACCATAGTAATTCATAACGAAATTCCTTTCTGTCAAACAATCTCGACAAATGTGGCGTAATGGTCGTAAGTTGCAAAGATCAATCCGTCACTGGAAATGTATGCAAGGGGAACCTTAGTCGGGTTTCCCTTGCGTGTTAAATCACCCGCCCGCAGGCGACCACTTTTGCGGAGCAAAAGTGCTGCTCCAAAAAGAAAGACACCCCTAGGGGTGTCTTTCTTTTTGGAGCAGGGTACGGGAATCGAACCCGCCTCCTCGGCTTGGGAAGCCGATGTACTACCGATGTACTAACCCTGCATCGCGATAGCTATTATAGCAGAGAAATCCGTCCTTTGCAACCGAAAAATGCCGGGAAGCATGAAATTTCTTTTTGCGGCATAGGATAGGCCAGCTTATTTGGGGAGGGTGGACGATGAAAAAGCGAGTTTTAGCGCTGCTTTTGGCGCTGCTGCCGCTGGCTGTCCCGGCGGCAGAGGCGGTAGAGCTGCCGGTGGAGGCCCCGGCGGCGCTGCTGATGGAGAAGGAGACGGGGCAGGTGCTCTACGCCGAAAACGAGCATGAAAAACGGGAGCCTGCCAGCGTCACAAAGGTGATGACCCTGCTTTTGGTCATGGAGGCCATGGAGCGCGGGGAGCTGAAGTATGAGGACACAGTCACCGTCAGCGCGGGTGCCGCGTCCATGGGCGGCAGTCAGGTGTATCTGTCCGAGGGGGAGCAGATCACCGTGGAGGAGCTTTTGAAGGCGGTGTGCGTCTCCAGCGGCAACGACGCCGCCGTGGCCCTGGCGGAAAAGGTGTCCGGGGTGACGGAGCTGTTCGTGCAGCAGATGAATAACCGGGCCGCAGAGCTGGGTATGCAGGACACCCATTTCGTAAACCCCACGGGCCTGCCTGCCCAGGGCCATGTGACCAGCGCCTATGACATTGCCCTCATGAGCCGGGCGCTGATTTTGCGCCACCCGGACATCCGGCGCTTTACCACCATCTGGATGGACACCATACGGGGCGGCGAATTCGGCCTCTCCAATACCAACAAGCTCATTCGCTTTTATGAGGGGGCCACGGGGCTGAAAACCGGGTCCACAGGCTCGGCAGGCTACTGCATCTCGGCCACGGCGGAGCGGGACGGCATGGAGCTTATTGCCGTGGTGCTGGGGGACGAAACCAGCCAGCAGCGCTTTGAGGACGCTAAGACTCTGCTGAACTACGGCTTCTCCGCCTACGCCCTGGCCCATGTTGCCCCGCCGGAGCCGCCTACGGTGCCGGTGAAGCTGGGAGCAGCCAAAGCCGCTGCCCTGGCCCCTGCCGAGAATGTGCTTCTGGTGAAAAAGGAGCAGGCCGGGAGCCTGACCTACGACACCGACCTGCCGGAGTGTCTCACCGCCCCGGTGGAAAAGGGGCAGCAGGTGGGAACGCTGACGGTGCGCTGCGGGGACGAGATTTTGCGGGAGATCCCCCTGACGGCAGCGGAGAGCGTGGAGCGGATGTCCTGGAGCGGCCTGTTTCTGCGTCTGCTGCAGCGGGCGGTTTTCGGGTAAGAAAACCGCCGGATTTCTCTTGTATTTTTCTCCGGATAGATGTAACATAGGAAAAAGAACAAAACAGGAGGGCACTATTATGATCCGTGTTGATCTTTCCCATATGCGGCACTTTATCCCGCTGCCCTATGAGGCGGCGCTGACCCCCCGGCTGCATTTGGCCCACGAGCGGCTGCGCAGCGGCACCGGGGCCGGGGGCGAATTCACCGGCTGGGTAAGCCTGCCCCGAACCTACGACCGGGAGGAGTTCGGGCGCATCAAGGCGGCGGCCAAGAAGATCCAGGGCGATTCTCAGGCGCTGGTGGTCATCGGCATCGGCGGGTCTTATCTGGGGGCCCGGGGTGTTATCGAGTGCCTGTGCTCCCCTAACTACAATCTGAAAAAGAAGGATACCCCCAACATCTATTTCGTAGGCAACGGCCTGGATAACGACCAGCTGGCCGAGGTGATGGAGCTGCTGGAGGGGCAGGATTTTTCTGTGAATGTCATCTCCAAGTCCGGCACCACCACGGAGCCGGCGGTGGCCTTCCGCTTCTTCCGCCAGCTTTTGGAGCAGAAATACGGGCGCGAGGAGGCGGCCCGGCGCATTTACGCCACCACCGACCGGAATAAGGGCGCCCTGAAGGCCCTGGCTGCGGCGGAGGGCTACGAGAGCTTCGTGGTGCCGGATGACATCGGCGGGCGGTACAGTGTGCTGACGGCGGTGGGGCTGCTCCCCATTGCCGTGGCGGGTATCGACATTGAGCAGCTCATGGCCGGGGCGGCCGCCATGGAGGCCGCCTGCGCCCGGGAAGGGATGGACGCCAATCCCGCCTGGCAGTATGCCGGAGCCCGGTACGAGCTGCAGCACCGGGGGATGGAAATTGAGATCCTGGCCTGCTATGACCCCTTCTTCCGCTTCATGGCGGAGTGGTGGAAGCAGCTTTACGGCGAGTCCGAGGGCAAGGAGGGCAAGGGCCTGTTTCCGGCCAGCGTGGAGTTTACCGCAGACCTCCACTCCATGGGTCAGTATCTCCAGGAGGGGCGGCGAAATCTCTTTGAGACGGTGGTGCGCTTTGAGCCCCGGGCCGGGGAGCTGGCCGTCCCCTTCGATGCGGAAAACGGCGACGGGCTGAACTTCCTGGCGGGCAAGACCATGAGCGACTTAAAGCAGCAGGCCATGGACGGCACTCTCCTGGCCCATGTGGAGGGGGGCGTACCCAACATCCGCGTGTGCTGCGGGGCACGCAGCGCATTCACTCTGGGAGAGCTTATTTACTTCTTCTGCTACGCCTGCGGCCTGTCGGGCTACCTGCTGGATGTAAACCCCTTTGACCAGCCCGGGGTGGAGGCCTATAAGAAGAATATGTTTGCTCTGCTGGGAAAGCCCGGCTACGAGGATCTGGGGCAAAGTCTCCGGGCGCGGCTGGCGGAAAATGATTCATGAAGTTTTCATGAATTTTGCTTTCTCCATTGCCATTGCCGCAGAAGTGTGGTATAGTATTGGTAAATACACAAAGGAGTGATCTCTTATGGTTAGACTGATCATGGGTGCGAACGGCGCCGGTAAAACAAAGCAGCTCATCGACCTGATTCACAGCGCCGTGGAGTCCGAAAACGGCAGCGTGGTCTGCATCGAGCCCGGTGCGGATATGACCTTTGACATTAAGTCCAGCGTGCGTCTGGTCAATGGCAAGGAATATAATCTGAATTCTTTTGAGTGCCTGCGAGGCTTCATCAGCGGCCTGTACGCCGGCAATTACGATATTTCTCATGTATTTGTAGACAATCTCTCCAAGGTGGTAGGCAGCAACAGCCTGCCCGATGTGGAGAACTTCCTGCACTGGCTGGACCGCTTCAGCGAGGCAAACAGTGTGAAGTTCACCGTGACCCTCAGCATGGACGAGGGTACCGCCACCGAGGGTATGCGCAACTACCTGTAATATTTTTCGGATATGCGTACATAAAATGCACGGCGCTTTTGCGCCGTGCATTTCACCGCTTCAGGCCCCGCCCCAAAAAAACCACAGCGTTTGCCGCCCCCAGGCCGGGGCGTGAACGATTTCCCCGACAAATGCAAATTTTCCTCTTGAAATAGGCCCGAAAGTGCGCTATAATAATTCAGCACCTGCCGGTGTGTTGGAATTGGTAGACGAAGTGGACTCAAAATCCACCGCTGGCGACAGCGTACCGGTTCGAGTCCGGTCACCGGCACCATATCGAGTGTTCTTAGGCTTCTTGCCTGCGGAGCACTCGATTTTTTTCGTGGCGGAGGGGCGCCCAGTTGGCCGGTGGCGGCAGAGACATCGCCTCCCCTGCGGGGTCGGAAAGCCGCCCTTGCAGCCGGGATAAAAATAGTATATGATAAGCGGGAAGGTAGGTCGCTCCTACCTCCCCGCTTTGCTATGATAGGAGGTCCCGCCCATGACAACGCAGAGAAAAGCTGACCTGCTGCTGGTGCTGATCACCGGCTTTTGGGGCTGCTCCTACTACCTGTCCGACCTGGCCCTGGGGGAGATGCCGCCCTTTGCCCTGTGCGCCGTGCGGTTTTTGCTGGCCTTTGTGCTGCTGGGCATTGTGCTGTTTCCCAAGCTGCGGCATGTAAACCGCAAGACCCTGCTGTGGGCGGTCCCGGCAGGTCTTTCCCTTACCCTCACCTACATCGGCGCCACCGTGGGCCTGCTGTATACCTCCATCTCCAACGCCGGGTTTATCTGCTCCCTGCCGGCGGTGACCACACCCCTTTTGACCTTTTTGGTGTACCGGAAAAAGCCGGAGCGGCGGATGCTGCTGTGCCTGGTTCTCTGCACGGTGGGCCTTGGGCTGCTGACCCTGGGGAACGATTTTCGCCCGGCGCCGGGAGACCTCATCTGCCTGCTGTGCGCCTTGGGCTATGGCATCAACCTCCTGGTGGTGGAGCACGCGGTACACCAGCCGGAGGTAGATGCTCTGCAGCTGGGCGTGTTCCAGCAGCTGGTGACGGGTGCGGCCATGCTGGTGCTGTCGCTGCTGTTTGAGACCCCCTGCCTGCCCCAAACCCCCACAGGCTGGGGCAGCGTCCTGTTTCTGTCCGTTTTCTGCACAGGCATCGCCTTCGCCATCACCGCCGTGCAGCAAAAGAACACCTCTGCGGTCCATGTGGGGCTGATTTTTACATTGGAGCCGCTGTTTTCGGCCATCGTGGCCTTCTTCTTCGCCGGGGAGCGGCTGGCTCCCCGGGGCTATGTGGGGGCAGCGCTGATGATGCTGGCCCTGGTGACCATGGAGGCGGGCTTTCCATTTCTCAAAAAGAAAAAAACGGTGGAGGAATGAACCGTCAGAAAGGAGCAGATCATGGGATTTGACGCGGCACACACCCTCAGCGCCCTGTCGAAGCTGGCGCTGCGACTGATGCGAAACGCTAACAAAAAGGAGGCTTCCCAGCAAATGGATATGTATTTTTCGGCCAAACGGCAGACCCTTACGCAGTTCATGGAGGTCTACGACCCGCAGCGGCTTCACGAGGTACACGGCGGCTCCACCATCGTATTTGACGCCATGGCCCACCAGTCACCCCAGGACCGATATGACATAGTTCGGTTTCTCATCGACCAGGGTGCGGAGTTAACGGGTACAAACAGTGAAAACGAAACCCTGTTTCACATCCTGTTCTCGCGCCCGAAGCACAACATGGCGCAGACAGTGGAGCTGACAAAGCTGCTGATAGACGCCGGGGCGGATATAAACCAGCCGGACGCGAAAGGCCGGGTGGCACTCCAATATCTTATCAGCCATCCCAAGCTGACGGACCGGGACATGGCCCCGCTGTATGACCTGCTTTTCACCCGGTGCCGACTGGATCTGTCCATAAAAAACGCCTGGGGCTATACCCCCATAGACCTGGCCCAAAAGCTCCCCTACCGGGCGGACCTGCTGCGGAGAATGACGGAGTGAACTGACGAGGAGAAAACCGCTTATGGACGAAACAATGCAGTGCTATTTCGCGGAGAAAAATGTGGCCCGGCGCAGTGCCCTGCTTAGGGAGCTGGTATTCGCCTGCCCGCCCGATGGCAAGGATTTTTTTCACCGGGCTTTTCAAAAAGAGCGGTATCTGGACCTGAAGCTCACCGCCGTCCGGGGCTATGCCTTTTACGCTACCGAGGAGCAGGTGGCGGCCCTGATGGACAAGCTGCTGGTCCTTTTGCGGAAAAGGCCGGAGCGCACGCCCTACGACTACCAGGAGTATGAGGTCATGCGCTCTCAATACCTGATGCCCTACCTGCTGGAAAAATACAACTACCCCTGCTTCCGGGCGTTTAACGCGCAGTTGGAAGCACAATACGCCGCCCTACCGGAGGTGTTCAAGCATATATTTACCTGCGACGAACGGGGCAATATTCAGCAGCTCCGAGACAAGAAGGAAGTCCAGGCCGCCCTGGCAAAGTTTTTCGCAGGGGAAGATTGACCCGCTTGTTACACTCCGTAGGGGCCGATGCCTACATCGGCCCGTTTTACCGCACCTCTTGTAACCCCCCGTAGGGGCCGATGCCTACATCGACCCGTTTTTCCGCACCTCTTGTAACCCCCGTAGGGCGGGGTGCCCTCACCCCGCCCGCCTCACCGCACCCCTTGTAACGCTTTCGTAGGGGCGACCCTTGCGGTCGCCCGCCCATTGCACCTCTTGTTGCGCTTCCGTAGGGGCCGATGCCTACATCGGCCCGACCTGGTTTTTTTCGCACTCCCGGCAGGGCACACGGGCCCTGCCCTACAAAAATGGTTGTAGGGCGGGACTCATGTGTCCCGCCGCCTTACCGCACCCCTTGTAAAAACTATGTCATTGCGAGGGCGCACCGCGCCCGTGGCAATCCGTATCTCCCCTCCCCAAAATTTCTCAAAATATTTTCGTTTTTCCTCTTGACAAAGGCCCAAAATGCGATTATAATGCGCTTAATTTCAAACGACAAACCTGTGAGGAAGAAGAGTAGCACAGCACAGGGCATCCTAAGAGAGCTTCGGGTGGTGAGATCGAAGCGGTGCGCGGCGGTGTGAATGGCCTTCCGAGGGCGGCTTGAACAGGAGCATTCCTAAGTAGGGTCCGACGGGAACCCTCCCGTTATCCGTGGGGTACGCATGATGGTGCGTAAAAGCGAGTGGGCATCGCAAGATGTCAATTTGGGTGGTATCGCAGAAGCAAAGGCTTTTGTCCCATGTGGGGCAGAGGTCTTTTTTGTTTTTAAAACCCAGGCCGCCGGCAACGGCCCCTCCATCCGCCGCCCAAAAACCCTATATAAAATTTTGGAGGTAAACAAAAATGAAAAAGAACATTCTGAAGCGTGTGCTGACCCTGGCCCTGGCCGCCCTGCTGGCCCTGTCCCTCTTCGCCTGCGGCAAAAAAAACAACGACAGTTCCACCAGCACCTCCGGCGCCACATCCTATAAGGTCGGCATCTGCAACTATGTGGACGACGCATCCCTGAATCAGATCGTGGACAACATCAAAACCCAGCTGGCTGCCATCGGCCAGGAGAAGGGCGTCACCTTTGAGATCAGCTATGATAACTGCAACGCCGATTCCGCCGTGCTGAACCAGATCATCGCCAACTTCATCGCCGACAAGGTAGACCTGATGATCGGCGTAGCCACCCCCGTGGCCGTGGCCATGCAGGCCGCCACCGAGGGCACCGACATCCCCGTGGTCTTTGCCGCCGTGTCCGACCCCGTCAGCGCCGGCCTGGTGGAGAGCCTGGAGGCCCCCGGCACCAACATCACCGGCACCTCCGACTATCTGGACACCGACGCCATCCTGGACCTGATCTTCGCCGCCAACCCCGGTGCCAAGAACATCGCCCTGCTGTATGACCAGGGTCAGGACTCCTCCACCACCCCCATCAAGAACGCCAAGGCGTACCTGGATAAGAAGGGCGTGTCCTACAAGGAGTATAACGGCACCACCACCGATGAGATCAGCCTGGCCGTCAGCAGCATCGTGGCCGACAAGGCCGACGCCGTGTTCACCCCCACCGACAACACCGTGATGACCGCGGAGCTGGCCATTTACGAGACCCTGGCCAAGGCCGGCATCCCCCACTATACCGGCGCTGACTCCTTCGCCCTGAACGGTGCGTTCCTGGGCTACGGTGTGGACTATGCCAACCTGGGCGTGGAAACCGCCAACATGGTCTCCGGCATTCTCCTGGACGGCAATAAACCCGCCACCACCCCCGTGCTGACCTTCGACAACGGCACCGCCACCATCAACACCGACATCTGCAAGGAGCTGGGCCTGAATTATGACGACCTGGCCAAGACCTTCGCCCCCCTGTGTGCCAAGGTCCAGTCCATCGTCACCGCCGAGAACTTCGACGATCTGAATAAGTAAGAAGTAAAAATTCCACCCACAGGGCGGGGCGCTCCCCCGCCCTGTTGACGGGCGAAAGGCCGCTTGCAGCCCCTCCCCTACACACCACAAAGTAACATAATATAATGTAGGGGAGGGTGCCCTCGCCCCGCCGCCTCACCGCATCCCTTGTAACCCCTCCGTAGGGGCGGGGTTCTACCCCGCCCGTGGGAGGGGCAGAGCCCCTCCCCTACGCACCACCAATAACCCCTCCGTAGGGGCCGATGCCCACATCGGCCCGCACGCAGGCACTTCTTGCAACCATCCGTAGGGGCCGATGATCCTGTTGCGGTGCCCAAAATTTTTGCGCTGCCTTACGGCGAACGCTTAAAATTTTGACCGCGGCCACTCGCTCACTTCGCTTCCTCTGCCACCGGCAGCGCTCAGTTCGCTCCCCACATCGGCCCGCCCCCCGCACCCCTTGTAACCCTCCGTAGGGGCGACCCTCGCGGTCGCCCGCCCCACCGCACTACTTGTAATGTGTCATTGCGAAGCCAGTGCGCACACTGGCTGTGGCAATCCGCATCCCCCCGCCCCCCCATCACTCTTCATCAAAGGAGATCCCCCATGAACATTTTATCCCTGGTCCAAACCGCCCTGGAGCTGGGCCTCATCTGCTCGCTGACGGTGCTGGCGCTGTTTTTGAGCTACTCCATGCTCAATGTGTGCGACCTGTCCACCGACGGCTGCTTCACCCTGGGCGCCGCCGTGGGTGCTACGGTGGCTATTGCCGGACATCCCTACCTGGCCATCCTGGCCGCTATGGCCGCCGGAGTCCTCTCCGGCTTCATCACCGCCCTGCTGCAAACGAAAATGGGCATCGACAGCCTCCTGGCGGGCATCATTGTCAACACCGGGCTCTACTCCATCAATATCGCCGTCATGGGCGGCTCCTCCCTGCTGAACATGAACAAAACCGAGACCGTGTTCACCAAGGCCCGGACTCTGCTGCAGGGCACCGTCCTTTCCGAGCAGTATAAGCTGCTGGTGGCGGTCATCGCCGTAGCCGCCGTGGTGGTATTTTTGACCCTGTTTCTGCGCACCCGCCTGGGTCTGGCCATCCGCGCCACCGGCGACAATCCCGACATGGTCCGCTCCTCCTCCATCAACCCCACCTTCACCACCATCGTGGGTCTGTGCGTGGCTAACGCCTTCACGGGCCTTTCCGGCTGTCTGCTGGCCCAGAGCCAGAAATCCGTCAGCATCGACATCGGCACCGGCATGGTGACCATCGCCCTGGCCTCCCTGCTTATGGGTCAGGTGCTGCTGGGTAAGGGCAGCATCTTCAAGCGGGCCATGGGCATGGTGGTGGGCGCTTTTGCCTTCCGCCTGGTGTACACCATCGCCCTGCGGCTGGATATGCCCGCCTTCATGCTGAAGCTGGTGTCCTCGGTGATCGTGGTGCTGGCCATCGCCACCCCCTATTTCAAAAAGCAACTGCCCATGCTGCGCCGCCGTATGGCCGCAAGAAAGGAGGCCCGCCACTATGCTGAAGATTGAAAATATTTCCAAGACCTTCAACCCCGGCACCATCAATGAAAAGGTGGCCCTGCAGGACCTGAGCCTGCACCTGGCCCCGGGGGATTTCGTCACCATCATCGGCTCCAACGGCGCAGGCAAGTCCACCCTTTTTAACGCCATCTGCGGCAGCTTTTTCACCGATAGCGGCAGCATTTATCTGAACGGAAGAAATATCACCTTCCTGCCGGAATACCAGCGCTCCCGGCAGATCGGCCGCCTGTTCCAGGACCCCATGCGCGGCAGCGCCCCCCACATGACCATTGAGGAAAATCTCTCCCTGGCGGCGGCCTCCGGCGGCTGGCTCAGCCATGTGACCCGGGCGGAAAAGGCCGCCTTCCGGGAAAAGCTGGCCCAGCTGGACATGGGCCTGGAGGACCGGATGAAGCAGCCTGTGGGCCTGCTCTCCGGCGGCCAGCGTCAGGCGCTGACGCTGATGATGGCCACCTTCAAGCCGCCGAAGCTCCTGCTGCTGGACGAGCATACCGCCGCCCTGGACCCCGCCACAGCGGAAAAGGTCCTGGAGATCACCCGCCGGACCGTGGCGGAAAACCGCATCACCACCCTTATGGTCACCCACAATATGCACCAGGCCCTGGAGCTGGGCAACCGCACCCTAATGATGGACAGCGGCCATATCATCCTGGATGTCTCCGGGGCGGAGCGCTCCGGCATGACCGTAGACGACCTGCTGGCCAAGTTCAAAAGCGGTGCCGGCAAAGCCCTGGATAATGACCGCATCCTGCTCTCGGAGTGAGCCTTTCCCGAGCTAACCATCAACGCTGTAAAAACACGCAGGTCTTACCGCCTGCAAGCGGAAAAGTCTCTGCCGGAAAACCCACGGCTTTTCGGCAGCACCAAAAAAGCACCCCTCACCGGGGTGCTTTTCAGCGCTTGTCGCAGCTCCATTAGTAAATTTTCTTCTCCAGCATAACCAGGTCTACATCCGGGAGGCCGTTAAATCGGCAGGGGACGATGCCCACCTCCCGATAGCCCAGTTTTTTGTAGAATTTACGGGCCACCTCGTTGCGGGCATTGGTGTCAATGCGCAGGTAAGGGCAGCCGTTTTGGGCGGCATAGGCCTCGTAGAACGCAGCGAACTGGCCGCCGTAGCCGTGGGCGCTCTCCGAGGGGTCGATAACCAGGGTGTGCAGGACCATAACCTGGCTGTCCTGCGCCGGATACTGCCAGGCAGCCTGGGCGTAGACATCCACCTGGGTCTGGTTGATGATGGCGGAGCCCACGACCTTTTCCCCCCGGCGCTGCACGAAGAGCTCGTCCCGCTCCAGAGCCGCCCGGGCCGTTTCCAGAGTGGGATACACTTCGGACTGCCAGCCGATGTAGGGGCCGCCCCGGTCCTGGCGGGCGATGATGTCCTCATAGATCTGCGCCACGGCGGGCAGGTCAGCGGCGGTAGCCTTGGTGATGACAGCTTCCATAGGTCGACTCACAGGCCCAGCACATAGCTGTATATCTCAAATCCGCCCACCACCAGGTTAAACAGTCCGAAGGCCAAAACCAGAATGGCCGCCAGACGGCGGGAGGTATTTTTCTTTTTTCCGGTGCCCTTGAGCATATCCGCCCCCTCTGCGCACATAGCCACGCACAGGGTCAGCGCCGTAAGCCCCGGCACATAGGACACGCCTGTTTTGTGCAGGATCCCACTGGCGGCGGCAATAACCAGGAACACTACGGCAATCTTCTGCATTTTACTCATACGCAATTCTCCTCTCGGCACATAGCTCTGCTTTCAGTGTAACGGAAATGCCTCCAAAGCGCAAGGGTTTTCTTGTGGGGTCAGGAATTGAGGGACGCTAAATCCTTTTGCAGGGCTTGGGAAAAGGCTTTGGCTCCGGACAGGTTCAGGTGATCGATGTTCTTGAAATAGGAATACTGACCTGAAAAGTCAGCGTCCCGGGAATAGTCCAGCCAGGGGGCACCCGTCTGTGCGCTCAGGCTCGTCATAAGGTCTTGAAAGCACCCTAAAATTTTGGCGGAATAGCACTGGGTATAGACATCCGGGTAGGGAGGGGTCACAAACACCGCGTTCCAGGCGTTTTCCCGGCAGAGAGCCGCTATTTCCCGGAGTGCATCCAGCATCACTGGGTTGCCGTCGGGCATGGCCGGTTCCACGGCGGTCAGGTGGTCTTTTTGGATGCGCTGCTGCTCGCCTGCAATGTCCTGAGGCGAGAGGACCTGCTGGCCGTAGAGGGTGTTGGTGTCTGCCCGCAGCTCCGGAGGGTGGATGAACGCCGACAGAACATCGGTGCAGTCGTTGGTCAGCAGCGGTGACCAACGCACCAGCACCCAATGGCCCACATCGCAGTCCACAATGTTTTGGGGGCTGAGGATGCGGTAGTAGCGCTCCTGCTTGTCCGAAAAGCTGTCCTCCGACTCCGTCCAGAAGGGAGACATATAGCTCACCGTCACCACCACAGTAGCACCAGGAGTCAGATGGCCCCGAAACTGCCGGAGCTGCATCAGGTCGTAGAGCGGGGTCTGGGAGGACATGGAAAAATTGAAAAAGGTTTCGTCGGTGTAGTCCGCTGCCTGAAAAGCGTCGCGGCCATGGGATGCACCGAACACGGCGAAGGTGATGCCGTCGGGCATGGCGTGGTATTTCTCCGTTTCCTCTGTGCGGTCCAGGTTTTTGTAGGTGGTTGTCTGCTTATAGGCCAAGCCGCCCACCCAGAGCAGCGCGGCGACCACCAAAAACAGGGCGGCACAGCGACACAAAAATCGTTTCATCAGCCAGCCTCCTTAAAACTGGAAATAGATAAACGGCGCTGCCGTAGTTTTGGGGATCAGCAGGAGTATACCCAGCAAAAACACCACATACAGGGCGTACCGAGCCGCAGGCCGCAACCGCCCCACCGCGGCCATGGCGTCGTTCTTTTCATCCAGCAGGTCGCCCAGGAGCAGGACCAGTACGGAAAAGACGGTGATAGCCGCCGTCAGGGTGCCGCCTGCTGTCAGCAGATGCCAGGCATCCTGCATCCAGGTCAGGGGATGCCGCAGTCCCGCAAAAGCAGCCCCCAGGACGGCCAGGGCGTCGGCCATGGTGTCCGCCCGAAAAAATGCCCACGCGATACACGCCAGAACAAAGGTTTTCAGCAACAGAAGCGCCTTGCAGCAGGGGCCGGGAGCCTTGGGGGCGTTGCGGCGGAGCCGGTTCCAAATCAGCTCTGCGCAGAGGTACAGGGCGTGGAGCAGCCCCCACACCACGAAGGTCCAGCTGGCACCATGCCACAAGCCGCTGAGGGCGAATACAATCAGTGTGTTGCGCAGGGTACGGGCAAAGCCCCGGCGACTGCCACCCAGGGGAAAGTACACATACTCCCGAAACCAGCTTGTGAGGGAGATATGCCAGCGCTTCCAGAAATCACGCATGGAGAGGGCGAAATAGGGCGCTTTGAAGTTCACCATCAGCTCCACACCCATCATCTCCGAGCAGCCCCGGGCGATGTCGGAATAGCCGCCGAAGTCGCAGTAAATTTGCAGGGCAAAGGCTGCCGTGGCCAAGGCCGCCGCGCCGCCGGAGGCATAGGAAACATCGTTATACACCGCGTCCGCCAGCCGCGACAGGTAAGCGGCACACACGCACTTTTTGAAAAAGCCCCAGACCATGAGCCGGACGCCATGGGCGGCCTGGTCATACCGGAAAACCTGCTCCTTTTTGAGTTGAGGCAGGAGGTTATCCGCCCGCTCGATGGGGCCGGCCACCAACTGGGGGAAGTAGGACACAAACAGAGCAAAGGTGATAAAGTCCCGCTCGGGCTCCATCTTGCCCCGGTACACATCGATGGTGTAGCTGAGAGTTTGGAAGGTATAAAAGGATATGCCAACCGGCAGGATGATGTCCAGAGCCGGGGCGGTAAAGGGGATGCTCACCGCCCGGCACAGGGCCGTAAGGGTCTCACCGAAGAAATTCAGGTATTTGAAGAAAAACAAAAGTCCGAAGTTAACGATCAGATCGGCAATGAGCATAGGCTTTTTGGCCCCGGGATAGCGCCGGATGCACAGGGCGCAAAAATAATTGACCGCTGTGGAAAACAGGATCAGCACGATAAACTCCGGCTTCCAGCACATATAAAAATAGTAACTGGCCGCCAGGAGCAGATATTTCCGAAACCGATGAGGCAGGGCCCAGTAGAGGACCAGCACCGCCGGCAAAAAGACCATGAATTTCAGCGAATTGAAAAGCACCTGTATACCGCCTCTCCTGTAATGAATCGATGAACATTATAGCCTGTTCCGGTTGAAAAAGCAACCGGGCTTTATAGGCCGCCCTTTTCCCTCAGCACCTTGGCCTTGAGCACGGCGGCCACGGTTTTGGCGTCCTGGAGCTGGCCGCTCAGGCATTTTTCCACAACCTCCTCAAAGGGGAAAAACCGCACCTCCAAAAACTCGTCCTCATCCAACTGCTGCCGGGTAAAGGTCAGCCCCTCCGCTTTATACAGGTACAGCCGCTCAGCGTAGCAGCCGGGGGAGGCGATGAGTGTCCCCAGGTCCGTCCACCTTTCGGCGTCGGCGCCTACCTCTTCATGCAGCTCCCGCCGGGCCGTTATCCGGGGCTCCTCGCCCTTCTCCCGCTTGCCGGCAGGTATCTCCCACAGATGCTCGCCCACCGCATAGCGGTACTGGCGCACCAGGGCCACCTGTCCCTTGTCATCCAGGGCCAGGATACCCACGCCGCCGGGGTGGTCCACCACCTCCCGCAGGCCGTGGCCGCCGTCGGGCAGCAGCACCTCGTCCCTGCGCACACGGATGATGCGGCCATTATAGATCGGGTGGCTTTGCAGCAGTTTTTCCGTTAAGTCCAGCATGAAGCATTCCTCCTTTGGGCCCTACTATAACACAGGGCGCGGTTTTTTTCAATTTTTATAGACTTTTTTTGCGGGTGTGGTATAATAAACCTGTCAAAAATTCCTTTGGAATTTTTCGACAAAAGGCTTGCAGCCTGCTGCGCGCATAATTTTGCCGCCTTGCGGCAAAATTCCACACTGGCAGTCTGAGAGGTATTTTTCCCCACGCGCATGTCGCGGTGAAAAATGATTTGAATTTTTTGCCGCCTGCGGGCGGCAAACTCTGCGAGGCTTATGGATGCACAGGATATAATTTGTTTATAAAATAAGGAGGGCCTGAGATGAGATATTTGCTGAAAGGCGGCACTGTGGTCTCCGGACGGGGCACCCGCCGGGCGGATGTGCTGGTGGAGGACGAGAAGATTTTGCAGGTGGGCCGCAGCCTCCGGGACCCCCTGGCCCGGGTAGTGGATGTATCCGGAAAGCTTCTCCTGCCCGGCTTTATCGACGCCCACACCCACTTTGACCTGGATGTGTGCAACACCACCACCATCGACGACTTCGACAGCGGCACCAAGTCCGCCATCCGGGGCGGCACCACCACCATCGTGGACTTTGCCTGCCCCAACAAGGGCGAGTCCCTCCGCTACGGCCTGGACCTTTGGCACAAGAAGGCCGACGGCAACTGCTGGTGCGACTACGGCTTCCACATGACCATTGACGACTGGAATCCGTCCATTGAAAAAGAGATCGACGATATGTATGCCGAGGGCATTTCCTCCTTTAAGATGTACATGACCTACCCGGCCATGATGATCGGCGATGAGGCCATGTACAAGGCCCTGAAAAAGCTGAAGGAAAAGGGCGGCATCTGCGGCGTCCACTGCGAAAACAGCGGGGTTATCAACGCCCTCATCGAGGAAAAGAAGGCCGCCGGCCGGATGGGCGTTTCCTCCCACCCGGAGACGAGGCCCGATTTTCTGGAGGCGGAGGCCGTGAGCCGTCTGCTGCGCATCGCCCAGGCGGTGGACATCCCGGTGGTCATCGTCCACCTGACCAACGCCGCCACCTTGTCGGAGGTCACCGCCGCCCGGCGTCGGGGGCAAAAGGTGTATGTGGAGACCTGTCCCCAGTATCTGGTGCTGGATGACAGTGTGTATTATAATGAGGACTATTCCCGGGCCGCCCGCTATGTGTGCGCGCCGCCCATCCGCAAATCGGAGGACTGCCGGGCTCTGTGGGCCGGACTGCGCAAGGGCGAAATCCAGACCGTTTCCACGGACCACTGCGCCTTCACCCTGGCACAGAAGGAGGCGGGCCGGGGCGACTTCACCAAGATACCCGGGGGCCTGCCCGGGGTGGAGACCCGGGGCGAGCTGGTGTATTCCTTCGGCGTAGCCACCCGAAAGATTTCCCTGGCCACCATGTGCCGGGTCCTGTCGGAAAATCCGGCTAAGCTGTACGGTATGTTCCCCCGCAAGGGCATCCTCGCCCCCGGCGCAGATGCGGACATCGTGGTCTATGACCCCCAGGCGAACCATGTTCTCCGGGCGGAGGATATGCAGAGCCGAGCCGGATACACCCCCTACGAGGGCTTCGTGACCCGCGGCTCCGTGAGCCAGGTCTGGCTGAGGGGTCAGTTGGCGGTGGAAAACGGGCAGGTCCTCGGCGGGCAGCGGGGCCGGTATATCGTGCGCGGCAAAAATATGCTGTAAAAAATTAGGAGACTGCTATGAATCATACCTTTGGATATGTGCTGTGCTGCCAGTCGCCGGCGCTGTTTCTGCTGGCCATCGCGCTGGTGATCGACTTTTTCGTGCGAAAAGGACGGGCCAGGCTCCGGGCCATTCTGGCGCTTTTGGGCGCAGGGGTGTGCATTGGGTTGGGATTCGTGCTGTATTACCAGGGGATGCTGCAGGAATATTTCGAGGTAAAGAACTTCTGGCGCATCCGGGCCCCCGGCTGGGTGGGTCTGGTGCTGGCGGCGGCGCTGCTGGTGTATGTGCTGGTAAAGGCCATTGCCCGGGCCTCAGCCCGGCGGACGGCGCAGAAGGAGGCTGCCCGGGCCGAAAACGCCCGAAAGCAGGAGATGGAGAGCGCGAAAACCGCCGCCTATGAAGCAGGCCGGGCCGATGCCCTGTCCGGGGCGGCCGCCTTCCAAAGGGAGACCCCGCCGGAATCGGCGCCAGCCGCTGCCGGGACGGATAGCCCTGCGGCAGAGGCGAATAAAAGCGACGAAGGCGCATCGGGCAGCCCCACATTATAATATAAAATGAAAAGCACCGGTCCTGCGCAAAAGCGCAGGGCCGGTGCCATAAATATAATATTGTGTATATCCGCGCCGTCAGAGCCGGTAGACCAGGGCATCAAAGTCTCGGACGATCTCCCCGCGCTTGGTGTCCTGCACATAGACATTGTTGGTCTCGTCAAAGGCCAGGCGCATGGCGAAGTCCTTGGCCTCGTCGATGCTGTCGGTCTCGAAAAAAGCCCGGTACTCCTCCGTAGATTGGTTGATCTTTTTCTGCATAATGTGAAAGCGCATAGAAGCCTCCCGAAAAATAGCCGTTTTATAAACGCCCTGCCGGGCCTGCCGCCCCGGGTGAAAAAAGGGGTATTTTTAAGTATACCCTAAATGATTGTGAAAAACAAGCTGTCCCGCCTCCAAATTTTCCACAAATTTTACCCTTAAAGTTTGGCCCCTGAAAATGGGGAAAAGGCCTTTTCCCCGGCGGCTTTGCGATGTATAATTGCCATGTTATTTTGAAAATGAGACGCTTAGAAGAGGTGCTGCACATGAAGATCGGATTTGACAACGACAAATACTTGGCCCTGCAGGCCGCGCATATCAAGGAGCGCCGCAGCCAGTTCGGCGACAAGCTGTATCTGGAGTTCGGCGGCAAGCTCTTTGACGACTACCATGCCTCCCGGGTGCTGCCCGGCTTCCGGCCCGACAGCAAGATTCGTATGCTGGCCACCCTGAAGGACGAGGTGGAGATCGTCATCGCCATCTGCGCCGGAGACATTGAAAAGAGCAAGATGCGCGGCGATTTGGGCATCAGCTACGATGACGATGTGCTGCGCCTGACGGATGTGTTTCGGGGGCTGGGCTTTTATGTGGGCTCCGTGGTCATCACCCAGTATGCCGGGCAGCCCGCCGCCGACGCCTTCATCAAGCGCCTCACCGACCTGGGCGTGAAGAGCTACAAGCACTACCCCATCGCCGGCTACCCCTCGGATGTGGCCCACATTGTCTCCGATGAGGGCCTGGGAAAAAACGACTATATCGAGACCACCCGCTCCATTGTGGTGGTCACGGCTCCCGGCCCCGGCAGCGGCAAAATGGCCACCTGCCTGAGTCAGCTTTACCATGAAAATAAGCGGGGTGTCCGGGCGGGCTACGCCAAGTACGAGACCTTCCCCATCTGGAACCTGCCCCTGAAGCATCCGGTGAACCTGGCCTACGAGGCGGCCACCGCCGACCTCAACGATGTAAACATGATCGACCCCTTCCACCTGGAGGCCTACGGCAAGACCACCGTGAACTATAACCGGGATGTGGAGATTTTCCCGGTGCTCAACGCTATGTTTGAGAAAATTCAGGGTATTTCCCCCTATAAATCCCCCACGGACATGGGCGTGAATATGGCAGGCTTTGCCATTGTGGACGATGCCGCCTGCCAGGAGGCCAGCCGCATGGAGATCCTTCGCCGCTACTATGCGGGCCTGGTAGACCGGGTCAGAGGCAAGTGCGACGAGTGCGTGGTGCGCAAGCTGGAGATCGTTATGCAGCAGGCCGGCGTCACCCCGGACATCTGCCCGGCGGTCCGGGCCTCTTTGGATAAGGCCCAGGCCACCGGTGCCCCCGCCGGAGCCATGGTGCTGCCCGATGGCCGTGTCGTCACCGGCAAGACCAGCTCCCTTCTGGGCCCCTCTGCGGCCATGCTTCTTAACGCCGTGAAGCTCCTGGCGGGCATCGACAAGGACCTGGACCTGCTCCCGGCCTCCATCATCGCCCCCATCAGCGACATGAAGCTCCGTCACCTGGGCCACCACAATCCCCGCCTGCACTCCGACGAGGTGCTCATTGCCCTGTCCATCTCCGCCGTCACCAACCCCCTGGCGGAGCGGGTGCTGAAAAAGCTGGACGATCTGCGGGGCAGCGACGCCCACTTCTCCGTCATTCTCTCCGAGGAGGATGCCAAGCTCTATAAGCGCCTGGGCATTCAGGTGAGCTGCGAGCCGAAATATGAGGTAAAAAAGCTCTATCACAAGTAACTACGGTTTTTCCCCGGTCTCCTCAGCGTTTCAAAAAAGCCTCGCAGTGTTTGCCGCCCGCGGACGGCAAAGAAATAAAATCATTTTCTCTCGCGACCTGTGCGTGAGAGAATCCCCGGCGCACCGAAAGGACTTTTCGGTGCGCTGCTTTTTTGCCCCAGGCAGGGTGCCTCTCCGGCTTTTTCCCCTCCCAAAACGCAAAAAAACCGGGGCCTGTCCCCGGAAAAAACAAAAACCCCTTGACAAGCAGGGGCTTGACTTGCTATAATAAATCGATTATGTTCGGATAGTGGGGCTATATCCCCTTTTACGATCTGCTCATAGCATACCATCTTCGGCCGGCAATTACAAGCCAAGAAGCGGGAAAAGAAGCAACTATCCCGTGCGTGTCGCTTCTGAGCAGAGCCCCGCCCCACCGTCATCCCCCCCATCCGTTAAGCAAAAATGTTGACATAAAAGCAAGAAAGGCGTGAGTATTGAAGATGGCCAAGGACAAGTATTACGGCAAAACCCTGCGCAAGAATTTTGCCAGACACGAAGAGGTCATGGCGATGCCCAACCTGCTGGAGATCCAGAAGAAGAGCTATCAGTGGTTCCTGGAGACGGGCCTGCATGAGGTGTTTGAGGATGTAGCATCCATCAGCGACTATGCCGGGAACCTGGAGCTGAGCTTCATCGACTTCAGCATGAACGAGCAGCCCAAGTACGATGAAGAGGAGTGCAAGTCCCGGGACGCCACCTATGCGGCCCCCATGAAGGTCAGCGTGCGTCTGCACAATAAGGAGACGGGCGAAATCAAGGAGCAGGAGATCTTCATGGGCGATTTCCCCCTGATGACCCACTCCGGCACCTTCGTTATCAACGGTGCCGAGCGCGTGGTGGTCAGCCAGATCGTCCGCTCCCCCGGCATCTACTACGGCAAGGAGGTGGACCTGAAGACCGATCTGCCCCTGCTGACGGCCACGGTCATCCCCTATCGCGGTGCCTGGCTGGAGTATGAGACCGATGCCAGCGAGGTTTTCTGGGTCCGTATCGACAAAAACCGCAAGCTCCCCATCACCTGCCTGATCCGTGCCCTGGGTCTCAAGACCGACGGTGAGATCCTCGACCGCTTCGGTGATGACCAGCGCATCGTGGCCACCCTGGAAAAGGACGGCTGCAAGTCCTACGAGGAGGCCATGCTGGAGATCTACCGCAAGCTCCGCCCCGGCGAGCCCCCCACCCTGGACTCCGCCGAGACCCTGCTCAATAACCTCTTCTTCGATCCCCGGCGCTACGATCTGAGCATCGTGGGCCGCTATAAGTTCAATAAGAAGCTCACCCTTTGGGCCATTGCCCGGGACCGCAAGCTGGCCCTGCCCGTGGCGGACCCCGCCACCGGCGAGATCCTCTTTGACGAGGGCCATGTCCTCACCGGCAAGGAGTGCCGGGAGCTGGACGCCATCGGCGTAGCCGAGGTCTCTGTCCGTGCCGACGATGGCTCCACCGTCCGCATTTTCACCAACCGTATGTGCGACATGAGCCGCTATGTGGACTTTGACCCCAAGGCCCAGTGCGGCATCAAGGAGCGTGTCCGCTTCGATGTTCTTCAGGACCTGCTGGGCCAGTACCAGGGTCAGGAGCTCATCGACCAGTGCCGTCTCCATGCCGACCAGCTGGTTCCCAAGCACATCATCGTAGACGACATTCTCGCCTCCATCAACTATATGAACGCCCTGGCCCACGGCCTGGTCACCAAGGACGACATCGACCATCTGGGCAACCGCCGTCTGCGCTGCGTGGGCGAGCTGCTGCAAAACCAGTTCCGCATCGGCTTTAGCCGCATGGAGCGTGTCATCCGCGAGCGCATGACCATCCAGGACCTGGATGTGGTCACCCCCCAGAGCCTTATCAATATCCGGCCCGTCACCGCGGCCATCAAGGAGTTCTTCGGCTCCAGCCCCCTGAGCCAGTTCATGGACCAGACCAACCCCCTGGCGGAGCTGACCCATAAGCGGCGTCTGTCCGCCCTGGGCCCCGGCGGTCTGAGCCGTGAGCGTGCCAACATGGAGGTCCGCGATGTCCACTACTCCCACTATGGCCGTATGTGCCCCATCGAGACCCCCGAAGGTCCCAACATCGGCCTGATCTCCTACCTGGCCACCTATGCCCGGGTCAATGAATACGGCTTCATCGAGGCCCCCTTCCGCATGGTGGACCATGCCACCGGCAAGGTCACCGACGAAATTCATTACATGACCGCCGATGTGGAGGATCAGTATGTGGTCTGCCAGGCTGCCGAGCCGGTAGACGAGGAGGGCCGCCTCACCGGCAAGCGTATCACCTGCCGTCACCGGGACGAAATCATTCAGGTGGAGCCCCAGTATGTGGACTATATGGACATCTCTCCCCGTATGATGGTGTCCATCGCCACCGCCATGATCCCCTTCCTCCCCAACGACGATGCTAACCGCGCCTTGATGGGCGCCAACATGCAGCGCCAGGCCGTGCCCCTGCTGAAGCCCCACGCCCCCATTGTGGGCACCGGTATGGAGCACAAGATCTGCCTGGACTCCGAGGTGGCCGTCCTGGCCGAAGGCGACGGTGTCGTTACCAAGGTAGACGCCCGGGCCATCTCCGTCCGCTATGACAGCGGCGAGACCAAGGAGTATAAGCTCATTAAGTTCCTCCGCTCCAACCACGGCACCTGCATCAACCAGAAGCCCATCGTCTCCGTAGGCGAGCGGGTCCACGGCGGTGAGGACCCCACGGTCCTGGCCGACGGTCCTGCCACCGAGCAGGGTGAGATCGCCCTGGGTCAGAACATTCTGGTGGGCTTTATGACCTGGGAGGGCTATAACTACGAGGACGCCGTGCTGCTGAACGAGCGCTTGGTGAAGGAGGACCTGTATACCTCCATCCATATTGAAGAGTACGAGATCGACGCCCGGGACACCAAGCTGGGCCCCGAGGAAATCACCCGGGACATCCCCAATGTGGGTGAGGATGCTCTGAAGGATCTGGACGAGCGCGGCATCATCCGCGTAGGTGCCGAGGTCCACGCCGGGGACATCCTGGTGGGTAAGGTCACCCCCAAGGGCGAGACCGACCTCACCGCCGAGGAGCGGCTCCTGCGGGCTATCTTCGGTGAAAAGGCCCGGGAAGTCCGCGACACCTCTCTGAAGGTGCCCCACGGCGAGAGCGGCATCATCGTAGACGCCAAGGTGTTCACCCGTGAAAACGGCGATGAGCTGGGCCCCGGTGTCAACGAGGTGGTCCGTGTCTATATCGCCCAGCGCCGCAAGATCCAGGTGGGCGACAAGATGGCCGGCCGCCACGGTAATAAGGGCGTTGTCTCCCGGGTCCTGCCCCAGGAGGATATGCCCTTCCTGCCCGACGGCACGCCCCTGGACATCGTTCTGAACCCCCTGGGCGTTCCCTCCCGTATGAATATCGGTCAGGTGCTGGAGGTCCATCTGGGCTACGCCGCCAAGACCCTGGGCTGGAAGGTGGCCACCCCCATTTTCGATGGTGCCACCGATAAGGACATTACCGCCGCCCTGGAGCAGGCGGGCCTTGATCCCGAGGGCAAGAGCTGGCTCTATGACGGCCGCACCGGCGAACGCTTCGATAATAAGGTCACCGTAGGCTATGTCTACTTCCTGAAGCTCCACCACCTGGTGGACGATAAGATCCACGCCCGCTCCACCGGCCCCTACTCCCTGGTCACCCAGCAGCCTCTGGGCGGCAAGGCCCAGTTCGGCGGCCAGCGCTTCGGCGAGATGGAGGTTTGGGCCCTGGAGGCTTACGGCGCCAGCTACACCCTGCAGGAGATCCTCACCGTGAAGTCCGACGATGTCACCGGCCGTGTGCGCACCTATGAGGCCATCGTCAAGGGCCACAATGTGCCCACCCCCGGCGTGCCCGAGTCCTTCAAGGTGCTGGTGAAGGAGCTGCAGTCCCTGTGCCTGGACATTCAGGTTCTGGACGAAAACGGCAACGAGATCGAGCTGAAGGAGGACGAGGACGCCCTGGATACCTTCAACCTGGCCCGGATGGATGCCGACGACGACCGCCAGAGCCGCTATGCCGACGAGAGCGAGCTGGCTGATGCCGGATATGAAGAAGTCGATGACGAGGAAGTTGACGCTTCCTATAACGACATCGGCGATGACGACGAGTATTAAGGAAGGGAGGAGCTTTTACAATGAGTTACGCAACATTTGATGCTATTAAAATCGGTATCGCTTCTCCGGAAATGATCCGTGAGTGGTCCTTCGGCGAGGTGAAAAAGCCGGAGACCATCAACTACCGCACCCTCAAGCCCGAGCGGGACGGTCTGTTCTGCGAGAAGATCTTCGGGCCCACCAAGGACTGGGAGTGCCACTGCGGCAAGTATAAGAAGATCCGCTTCAAGGGCAAGATCTGCGACCGCTGCGGCGTGGAGGTCACCCGTGCCAAGGTGCGCCGGGAGCGCATGGGCCACATTGAGCTGGCCACCCCCGTCAGCCACATCTGGTACTTCAAGGGTATCCCCTCCCGCATGGGTCTGCTGCTGGACATCAGCCCCCGGATTTTGGAGAAGGTCCTGTATTTTGCCGCCTATATCGTCACCGATCCCGGTGAGACGCCCCTGGTACGCAATCAGATCCTCTCTGAAAAAGAGTACCGGGATATGCGCGAGAAGTATGAGAGCGACTTCGATGCCGGCATGGGCGCCGAGGCCGTGAAGAAGCTGCTGCAGCAGGTGGATCTGGAGTCCCTGAGCCAGGAGCTGCACACGGAGCTCAAGACCGTTTCCGGCCAGAAAAAGGCCCGGGTCGTCAAGCGCCTGGAGGTAGTGGACGCCTTCCGTCTCTCCGGCAATAAGCCCGAGTGGATGATTATTGATGTGCTGCCCGTGATCCCCCCGGAGCTGCGCCCCATGGTGCAGCTGGACGGCGGCCGCTTCGCCACCTCCGACCTCAATGATCTCTACCGCCGCGTTATCAACCGCAATAACCGTCTGAAGCGCCTGCTGGAGCTGAAGGCCCCGGATATTATCGTCCGCAATGAAAAGCGTATGCTTCAGGAGGCCGTGGACGCGCTGATCGACAATGGCCGCCGTGGCCGTCCCGTCACCGGCGCCAATAACCGCGCTCTCAAGTCCCTGAGCGATATGCTCAAGGGTAAGCAGGGCCGCTTCCGTCAGAACCTGCTGGGCAAGCGTGTGGACTACTCCGGCCGCTCCGTTATCGTGGTAGGCCCCGAGCTGAAGATTTACCAGTGCGGCGTGCCCAAGGAGATGGCCGTGGAGCTGTTCCGCCCCTTCATTATGAAGAAGCTGGTGGAGGACGGCGTGGCCAATAACATCAAGTCCGCCAAGAAGATGGTGGATAAGGGCGTCACCGAGGTGTGGGATGCCCTGGATGTGATCATCAAGGACCACCCCGTCATGCTCAACCGTGCCCCCACCCTACACCGCCTGGGCATCCAGGCCTTCGAGCCGGTGCTGGTGGATGGCCGCGCTCTGAAGCTGCACCCCCTGAACTGCACCGCCTTCAACGCCGACTTCGACGGCGACCAGATGGCCATCCATGTGCCCCTGTCTGCCGAGGCCCAGGCCGAGGCCCGGCTGCTGATGCTCTCGGCCAATAACCTCCTGCGTCCCCAGGACGGCGGCCCCGTCACCGTGCCTACCCAGGATATGGTACTGGGCTCCTACTACCTGACCATTGAGCGCTTCGAAAACGGCATGAGCCAGCTGGAAAACGACGAGTTCTGGCCCGAGAATATCGACTTCTCCCTGGCCGGGAAGAGCTACGATGATCTCACCGACGAGGAAAAGGCCCATAACCCCCTGAATATCTACCGCAATGAGGATGAGGTGCTCATGGCCTATAATGAGCATATCATCGGTATCCACCAGCCCGTTTGGGTCCGTGTGGAGAAGGAGCTGGACGGTGTCAAGACCGCCCATGTGGTCCGGGGCTCCGCAGGCCGCATCATCTTCAACCGCAACATTCCCCAGAACCTGGGCTTTGTAAAGCGGCTGCATGAGGACGGCACCCCCACCGACAAGTTCTTCGACTACGAGATCACCGAGATCTGCGGCAAGAAGCTCCTGGGCAAGATCGTGGACCGCACCATCAAGCAGTACGGCTTCACCGTAGCCGCCGAGGTGCTGGATAATATCAAGGCCACCGGCTATAAGTATTCTACCCGCGCCTCCATCACCATCTCCATCGCCGACATGACCGTACCTGAGAAGAAGTACCAGCTCATTGCCGAGACCGAGCAGCGGGTGGTGGACATCGAGGACCAGTACAACATGGGCTTCATCACCGATGAAGAGCGCTATAAGCTGGTGGTCCGCGAGTGGGAAAAGACCACCGCCGATGTTACCGATGCCCTCACCGCCAGCCTGGATAAGTATAACCCCATCTTTATGATGGCCGACTCCGGCGCCCGCGGCAGCATGAAGCAGATCCGTCAGCTCACCGGTATGCGTGGCCTGATGGCCAACACCGCCGGTAAGACCATTGAGATCCCCATCAAGGCCAACTTCCGAGAGGGTATGTCCGTGCTGGACTACTTTACCTCCTCCCGCGGCGCCCGTAAGGGCCTGGCCGATACCGCTCTGCGTACCGCCGACTCCGGCTACCTGACCCGCCGCATGGTGGATGTGTGCCAGGATGTCATCATCCGCGAGGATGACTGCGGCGTGGATAAGGGCATCGTTGTCTCCGAGATCGAGGAAAACGGTCAGGTCATCGAGAAGTTCTCCGAGCGTCTGAAGGGCCGCTTCCCCGTCCGGGATATCCTGAAGCCCGGCACCGACGAGGTGCTGATCTCCAAGGATCACATGATGACCGAGGACGATGCCGCCCTGCTGGAGAAGTTCGACATTCACTCCGCCGAGATCCGCACCGTGCTGACCTGCAAGGCCCACAGCGGTATCTGCGCCAAGTGCTACGGCATGAACCTGGCCACCTCCAAGCCCGTTGCCCCCGGCGAAGCCGTGGGTATCATCGCGGCCCAGTCCATCGGTGAGCCCGGTACGCAGCTGACCATGCGTACCTTCCACACCGGCGGCGTGGCCGGCGGCGACATCACCCAGGGTCTTCCCCGAGTGGAGGAGCTGTTTGAGGCCCGCAAGCCCAAGAAGATGGCGACCCTGTCCGAAATCGCCGGTAAGGTCCGCTTTGAGGATGCCGCCAAGGGCAGCCTCCTGAACATCATTGTCACCGCCGATGACGGGGATACCCGGACCTATTCCATGCCCCACACGGGCCTGCAGGTACGGGATGGCGATGTTATCGAAAAGGGCAAGCAGCTCCAGGACGGCGCCCTGAACCCCCACGATGTGCTGCGTATCCGCGGCGCGTCTGCCGTGCATAACTACCTCATCCAGGAGGTTCTGAAGGTGTACCGTCAGCAGGGCGTGGACATCAATGATAAGCATATTGAGGTCATCGTCCGTCAGATGATGCGCAAGGTCCGGGTGGAGGAAGCCGGTGATACGAACCTGCTCTCCGGCGCCATGGCCGATGTCCTGGAGGTGGAGCTCGAGAACGCCAAGCTTCGCGACCGCATCGCCGCCGGCGAGGTGAACGCCGAAACCGGCGAGCCCCTGAAGGAAGCCACCTATACCCAGCTCCTTATGGGTATCACCAAGGCCTCCCTGGCCACGGATTCCTTCCTCTCCGCCGCCTCCTTCCAGGAGACCACCAAGGTCCTCACCGAGGCCGCCATCAAGGGTAAGGTAGACCACCTGGTGGGTCTGAAGGAAAATGTCATCATCGGCAAGCTGATTCCCGCCGGCGCAGGTCTGGGTGCCTACCGCCACTTTGCCGAGGAGCTGGTCCCCGAAAAGGAGGAGCCTGCCCACGAGGTGCAGATCATCTCCAACGCTGTGGCTGCCGCCCATACGGAGGACTGATTTTAAAACCGGCCAACGCTGAATAGCCCCCCTCTGCGGAGATCCCCCTCTCCGCATATACCCCTTCTGAAGCCCCCGCCCCCCGGCGGGGGCTTTATCGTGTCAAAAAGCCTCTGTTTTCTCCCGTCCTCCCCGGCCCCCTTGCCTAAAGGGGCTGGCACGGCAAAGCCGTGACTGGGGGGTTCCGCTCTCCCCCGCGCCTCTTGCTATGTACCCGTAGGGGCCGATGATCCTGTTGCGGTGCCCAAAATTTTTGTGCTGCCTTACGGCGAACGCTTAAAATTTTGACCGCGGCCACTCGCTCACTTCGCTGCTTCTGCCACTGGCAGCGCTCAGTTCGCTCCCCACATCGGCCCGCCCCACCGCACTTCTCGCTACACTCCGTAGGGGCGGGGTTCTCTTGCCCACCGTCGTGCCAACCGATTCCCGGCCACTGTCGCGGCCGCCAATCGGGGCACTTCCTCGAAATCGCCTCGCTGCATCCGCCACTGGCGGCGCTTCGCCGATTTCACCGCCCGTTCTTCCGCGCCCCTTGTAACGGATGCGGGGCGATGTGGGCATCGCCCCCTACGAAATCCTATCGGTAAACCCTCCGTAG
>ERZ1504196.33-NODE-33-length-70550-cov-6.295482_pt1 | contig 70550 bp, 106 predicted proteins | sample MGYA00574891_ERZ1504196 | MGnify/ENA primary metagenome ERZ1504196 (study PRJEB39906, sample SAMEA3182075) | gut metagenome | biome: human; feature: gut; material: Stool; isolation source: human stools | place: Canada | collected 2012-03-14 ... | reverse complement strand
GAGGTAAAACTAAATTTGAAGGAGAAACTACAAGCAATGGCAAACGTCGTATCCATGAAAGCCCTGCTCGAGGCAGGCGTCCACTTCGGTCATCAGACCCGCCGCTGGAACCCCAAGATGGCTCCCTACATTTACACGGAGCGCAACGGCATCTATATCATCGACCTGCAGAAGACCGTCAAGAAGCTCGAGGAAGCCTACAACTTCGTGCGCAGCATCTCCGAGAGCGGCCAGTCCCTGCTGTTTGTCGGCACCAAGAAGCAGGCGCAGGAGGCCATCAAGGATGAGGCTCTTCGCTGCAATATGTACTATGTCAACGCCCGCTGGCTCGGCGGCATGATGACCAACTTCAAGACCATGCGCACCCGCGTGGATCGCCTGAACCAGCTCAAGACCATGCAGGCGGACGGCACCTTCGATATGCTGCCCAAGAAGGAAGTCATGAAGCACCTCGGCGAGATCGAGAAGCTCGAGAAGTACCTCGGCGGCGTGAAGGACATGAAGAAGCTGCCCGGCGCCCTGTTCATCGTTGACACCCGCAAGGAGCGCAACGCCATCGCCGAGGCGCACAAGCTCGGCATCCCCGTTGTCGCCATCGCCGATACCAACTGCGATCCCGACGAGATCGACTATCCTATCCCCGGCAACGATGACGCTATCCGCGCCATCAAGCTCATCGCCTCCGTGATGGCCAACGCCATGATCGAGGGCAAGCAGGGCGAAGTCACCGAGGACGCCGCGGCGGAGAAGGCCGAGGGCGAGGCTCAGGCCGAAGCCTAATTTTACGAGGAGGACAAGAATATGGCTATTAGTGCTGCTGATGTGAAGAACCTGCGCGAAATGACCGGCGTGGGCATGATGGACTGCAAGAAGGCTCTGACCGAGTGCGACGGCGACATCGACAAGGCGATCGAGTACCTGCGTGAAAAGGGTCTCGCCGCTTCCGCGAAGAAGGCCGGCCGCATCGCTGCCGAGGGCATGGCTTACGCCACCGTCATCGACGGCGTGGGCGTCGTGGTCGAGGTCAACGCCGAGACCGACTTCGTCGGCAAGAACGAGAAGTTCCAGAACTTCGTCAAGGGCGTCGCCGCTGTCGTCGCCAAGGAAGACCCCAAGGATCTCGAGGCTCTGATGGCGGCTCCCTACGGAAATGGCCGTACCGTTGAGCAGGAGCGTCAGGAGATGGTCCTCGTCATCGGCGAGAACATTCAGGTCCGCCGCTTTGCCCGCTTCGCGGCCAACACCTCCACCCCGTATATCCATGCCGGCGGCAAGATCGGCGTGCTCGTCAACTTCAAGGTCGACGGCGGCATCGACGCCACCGAGATCGCCAAGGACGTTGCCATGCAGATCGCGGCGCTCAATCCCCGCTTCTGGGATAAGAGCCAGGTCTCTCAGGACGTTCTCGACGAGGAGAAGAAGATCATGATGGCTCAGATGGCCAACGACCCCAAGATGGCCAGCAAGCCCGAGCAGGTCCGCGAGAAGATCGTCATGGGCAAGCTCAACAAGTTCTATTCCGAGAACTGCCTGCTCCAGCAGGAGTTCGTCCGCGGCGACGTGTTCACCGGCACGGTCGAGCAGTATATTGCTGACGCCGCCAAGAAGCTCGGCGGCAAGATCGACTTCGTGGACGCCGTTCGTTTCGAGAAGGGCGAGGGCATCGAGAAGAAGCAGGAGAACTTCGCCGAAGAGATCGCTTCCATGATCAAGGGCTAAGGCTCCCGAGAGCAAATAACACAGAGGCCGGACACGGAAGTGCCCGGTCTCTTTTCTTGTGCAGAACGACGAAAAAACGCAGGTTTATTTTTGCAGGAGCAATGCAACAAAAATTGCAAAAATCCTTGTAAAGAGACGCGAAAAATGCTATAATAATTAAACTTATCGGGTAAATCCACCCGAGAATGAATTTTTTCGCAGGAGAGATTGCGTTGGGTACCCTGTCCGACCTATGGAATTCACTTGATTTTTCGGCAATGCTGTCGGCGCTGATGCGCCTGATTGCCGTATTTTTATGCCTGACGGTCCACGAGACCTGCCACGGCCTTGCCGCCTATGCGCTCGGTGACCCGACCGCGAAGCGGGAGCATCGGCTGAGCCTGAACCCGCTGCACCACATCGACTGGGTGGGCCTTGTGTGTATGCTGGTGCTCGGCTTCGGCTGGGCAAAGCCCGTGCCGGTGGATATGCGCTATTTCAAAAAGCCGAAGCAGGGCATGGCGCTGACGGCGCTTGCCGGGCCGGTATCGAATTTTGTGCTGGCGCTGCTTGCTCTGCTGTGCTCGCGGCTCGTCTATCATCAATACGGCGCGCTGTGGGATTTCATCTTTGACCTGCTGCTGACGACGGCGTATCTGAGCGTCGGTCTCGGGCTTTTCAACCTCATTCCCATCTCGCCGCTCGACGGATCAAAGGTACTCTTTGCCTTCCTGCCGGACAGCGCGTATGAGAAGCTGATGCGCTACGAAAAATATGGTATGATCGCGCTGCTGATCCTCGTGTGGCTCGGCGTGGGCGATAATGTGCTCAGCACAGCGATCTATAATGTGTACGCTGCTATGATCAATTTCGTTTTCCGCGGCATTGTTTAAGCGCGGAGAGTGAACGGAGAAACGAATGGACAACCCTATTTTTAAGCTCGAGGGCGTGGTGCATGAGCGCTCGGCGGAGACGCTTCAGGATTTTGAAGGCCCGCTCGACCTCATCCTTTTCCTGCTCTCAAAAAATAAGATCGAAATACAGGACATTCCCATCGCGCTCATTTTAGAGCAGTACCTTGCCTACCTTGAGCAGCGCAAGCAGCTTGACCTTGAGGTGGCGAGCGAGTTCATCACGATGGCGGCGCACCTGATGTATATCAAGACACGGATGCTGCTGTCCATCGAGGACGAGGAAGCGCAGAACGAGATGGAGCAGCTCATTCAATCCCTGAAGGAGCGCCAGCAGAAGGACACCTATCTGCGCATCCGCACGCTGACCGAGACGCTGGGGCCGATGAGTGAGTTCGGACGCAACACGATGACGAAGAATCCCGAGCCGATGGAGCGCGGGAAGATCTACGAATACGACCACGAGAAGGCGGACCTGGTGCTGGCCATGCAGTCGATCTTCGATCGCGCGGAGAAGCTGGCGCCGCCGCCGCGCGCGGCCTTTGAGCAGATCGTGCAGCGCGAGCCGTATTCCGTCTCCGACAAGGCGGGCGAGATCGTGCGGCGGCTCAAGAGCTTCGGTATCACGCGCTTTTTGCTGCTGTTCCGCGGCGCGAGGAGCCGCAGCGAGATCGTGGCGACCTTTATGGCGGTGCTGGAGCTGTGCCGCGCGAGCGTGATCCGTCTCGCGGGCGGCGAGACCGACTGCACGGTGGACTGCGAGCAGGACGCACCGGAAACTTTTACATTGTGAGGAACGTATGGCACTGGAAACAATGGACTTACATGAGGTCCGCTCGGCGATGGAGGGCATCCTCTTTGCCGCCGGCGAGCCGGTGAATATCGACCGCATCTGTCTGGCGCTCGAGTTGGACAAGCCGACGGCGGAGCAGGTTTTGCAGGAGCTTGGCGACTACTACGCTTTCGAGCGCCGCGGCATCCGTCTGGTGCGGATGGAGAACTGCTGGCAGCTCTGCTCTGCGCCGGATTACGCGGACATCATCCGCAAAGCGTTTGAGATCCGAAAGCCCGCGAAGCTCTCTCAGCCCGCGCTGGAGGTGCTGACCATCATCGCCTATTATCAGCCGACCACGCGCGCCTATGTCGATCAGGTGCGCGGCGTGGACAGCTCGTACACGATGGGACTTTTGCAGGAGCGTAAGCTCATCGAGGAGTGCGGACGGCTCCAGGTGCCGGGACGGCCCAGGCTCTACCGCACGACGAAGGAATTCCTGCGCGTGTTCCATTTGAGCTCGCTCGAGGAGCTGCCCGAGATGCCGGGACTTGAGGCGGACGGCCAGCTGCGGCTGGATACGGACGGTGCGATCCTTGACCCGACGCAGCTCACGGCTGCGGCGGAAAGCGAGCCGGACGCGGAGGAATAAGCGGAGCGGACAGCGAACGGGGAAGGAGGCTTGACCATGACGGCGCTGGAGATCATCGGCATGATTCTGCTGCTCTTTCTTCTCCTTTCGCTGCTGCGCGTGGGCGCGATCGTCGATTTCGGCGGGGAGCTGCGCGTGCGGCTGCGCGTCGGTCCGGTCAAGCGGACGGTCCTGCCGAGGAAGGAAAAGAAAGCACAGAAGAAGGCAGCGGAAGCAGCCGGGAAAACGCCGGAGGAGAAGACAAAGCCGAAGGCGGCGGGCGGACACCGCCTGCCGAAGCTCAGCTTTCCCGAGCTGCGCGAGCTTGCGGGAACGGTGCTCGGCGCGCTGATGCGGACGCTTCGCCGAACCTGCCGCCGCACGCGCATCGACCCGCTGGAGGTCGGCGTGATTTTTGCGGGCGACGATCCGGCGGACACGGCGCAGACCTACGGCTATGCCAACGCCGCGCTGTGGACTCTGATGCCGAAGCTGGAGGAGCTGTTCTATATCCCGAAGCCGTCCGTCTATCTGGGGATGGACTTCACCAAGGCGGAGACCTCGGCGGAGGGGACGGTCGGCGTATCGCTGCGCGTGTGCGACCTCTTTGCCATTCTCTTTACGTTGGCGGTGCCGGTGGGAAAATGGTTCCTGCGTTGGCGCAGGGCGCACGGGGGCGAGGCAAAAGCGGAGCCGCCGGCGGAGCGCGTGGCTGCGCCGGAAACGAACGAACCGGAAAAACGGACTGCATAGAAAGGAAGATCAAGATGGAGAACAAGGAAAAGAACTCGGTAAGCGAGCTGATGGAGACTACGATGACGAAGATCCGCGAAATGGTGGATTCCAATTCCGTCATCGGTGAGCCGATCACCACGCCGGATGGCGTGACGCTCATCCCCGTGTCCCGCGTGAGCCTTGGCTTCGGCAGCGGCGGCGGGACCTATGGCCAGACCAGCGAGCGCTTCGGTGGCGGCGGCGGAGCGGGCGTGAAGATCGACCCCGTGGCGTTCCTCGTCATCAAGGACGGGCAGACGCGCATGGTGCCGGTCGCCGTGCCGGCGACCGCGACGGTGGACCGCGTGCTGGAGATGGCGCCGCAGCTCATCGACCGCGTCGAGGGCTTCGTCAACAAGAAAAAGGAAGAGAAAGAATTTGTGTAAAAGCGGGCATACTGAAGTTATTCTGTAAAAAAGGGTGATGGAAGTTGACTCGTGTCGTGCAACGAAGGGCGGCGCTTGTGCTGATGGTATGCAGCCTGCTCGGCTGCGTGGACTGCGCGGCGGCGCAGAGCGCGCCGCAGACCGGCGCGGAGGCGTTCATTCTGATGGACGCCGGCAGCGGCCGGGTGCTGACCGGAAAAAACACCGAACGGGAGCTTGCGATTGCGAGCACGACGAAGATCATGACGGCGCTCGTGGCACTTGAGACAGGAAACCTTTCGGACAAGGTGACTGTAAAGCAGAACCACTTGAAGGAAGGCTCGTCCATGTACCTGCGCGCCGGCGAGGTGTTGACGCTCGAGGAGCTGCTCTACGGGTTGCTGCTGCCGTCGGGAAACGACGCGGCGGAGTGCATCGCCGACCATTGCAGCGGCGGGGTAGAGCGCTTCGTCGCGAGAATGAATGAGAAGGCCGCGGCGCTCGGCATGACGCACACCTCGTTCGCGAACCCGAGCGGACTGGACGCGCAGGGACACTATTCCTGCGCACTCGACATGGCGCGGCTCGCGGCGTATGCCATGCGCGAGCCGACCTTTGCGCGCATCGCCGCGACCAGAACGGCGGCGGTGGGCGAGCGGATGCTGGGCAACCACAACAAGCTGCTCGCGTCGCTTGAGGGCTGCACCGGTCTCAAGACCGGCTATACGGACAATGCGGGCCGCACGCTTGTGACCTGCTGCGAAAGAGACGGGATGCGTCTCATCGCCGTGACGCTCAACGACCGCAGCGACTGGGCGGATCACGCGGCGCTGTATGAGTATGGCTTCGCCGCCTTCGCGCGCAAGCGCGCGGTGGCGCGCGGCGAGGAATACACCCTCGCGCCGGTGCGCGGCGGAACGCAGACGAGCGTGTCGCTCGCGGCGGGGGAGAGCTTCTTCTATCCGGTGACGGCGGGGGAGGAGCTGCTCGTATCGGCCAGGCTGCCGGAGGAGCTGACCGCTCCGCTCACGGCGGGGCAGGCGGTCGGCGAGCTGATCGTTTCCATGGACGGAAGGGAGCTCGCGCGGGCGCCGCTCGTATGCGCGGAGCCGGTCGCGGCGGCCGAAAAAAAGCAGAGCCTGTTCGAGCGGCTGTTTGACCGGACAGGCTGAGGAAAAGAGGTGCTTTGCGCTGGCAGAGCGTTTGCAGAAGCTGATCGCCGCGGCGGGGCTGTGCTCCCGCCGGACGGCGGAGGAATGGATCGCCGCGGGGCGCGTGCGCGTCAACGGAGAGACGGCGACGGTCGGACAGAGCGCCGACCCGGAAACGGATACGATCTGCGTGGACGGCGTGCCGGTCACGCCGCCGGAGCGGAGGGTCTACCTGATGCTCAATAAGCCGCGCGGCTATGTCACCACGCTCAGCGACGAGCGGGGACGGCCCACGGCGGCGGAGCTGGTGGCGGACTGCGGGACGCGCGTCTATCCGGTCGGGCGGCTGGACCTCGACAGCGAGGGACTGCTGCTCTTTACCAACGACGGGGCATGGATGCAGCGCATCCTGCACCCGAGCCACGAGATCGAAAAGACCTATGAGGTCACGGTGGCGGGAGCGGTCGAGAACGCGGCGGCAGAGCTCGCCGCGGTGCGCTCCGTCGACGGAGAGCCGATCGCGCCCGCGCGGGTGCGTCTGCTGCGAAAGGGGAAGGAAACAGCGGAGCTGTCCGTCACCATCCACGAGGGGAAAAACCGCCAGATCCGGCGGATGTGTGCAGCGGTCGGGCTGCACGTCAAGCGCCTGCGCCGCGTGCGGGAGCACACCCTATCGCTCGGCGCGCTGCCGGAGGGCGGCTGGCGCGAGCTGACTGCGGACGAGGTCCGCGCATTTGAGCAAGAGAAGTGAGGAAAACACCCATGCCGAAGAACATTTTACATACCATCGAGAAGAACATGAGCAGCTTTTCCAAGGGGCAGAAGCTCATTGCCCGTTTTATTCTGGAGGATTACGACAAGGCGGCGTTCATGACGGCCAGCAAGCTCGGCAAGACCGTGCAGGTGAGCGAGTCGACCGTGGTGCGTTTTGCGACGCAGCTCGGCTACGATGGCTACCCGAGTATGCAGCGAGCTTTGCAGGAGATGATCCGCGGCAAGCTCACGAGCATCCAGCGCATCAAGGCGTCGGAGGGGGAGCTGAGCGGCAGCGACCTGGTGACGAACGTGCTCCAGCGCGATATGGAAAAGATCCGTATGGCGATGGACCAGACCGACGGCTCGGAGTTCAGCCATGTGGTGGACATCATCGCGCAGGCGAAGCATATCTACATCGTGGGCTTCCGTTCCTCGTCGTTCCTGGCGGGCTATCTCAATTTCTATTTCCGCCTGATCTACGACAATGTGACGCAGGTGCAGGGCGGCGCTGCCGGCACCTTCGACCAGCTCTTCCGCGTGGGTCCCGGCGATGTGGTCATCGCCATCTGCTTCCCGCGCTACTCCGAGCTGGCACTCAAGACGGTGCAGTATGCCAAGGATCGGGGCGCGACCATCATCGGCGTGACCGACAGCGAGATGTCGCCGGTGTATCAGATGTCCTCCGGCTCGCTGCTGGTGCGCAACGAAATGATCTCATTCGTGGACTCGCTCGCGGCGCCGATGAGTATGCTCAACGCATTGATCCTTGCCGCCGCGCACAAGCAGGGAACGGATATCTCCGCGACCTTCAACGAGCTGGAGCACGTCTGGGATCGCTTCGGCATTTTCGGGAAGGTCGAGGATGAATAAGCAGCTCACGGTGATCGGCGGCGGAGCCGCCGGAATGATGGCGGCGATCTGCGCGGCGCGCAGAGGAACAGCCGTCACGCTGCTCGAGCCGAACGAGCGGCTGGGCAAGAAGCTCAACATCACCGGCAAGGGCCGGTGCAATGTGACGAACGACGCGGGCTGTGAGGAGCTGCTGGCAAACGTGCCGCAAAACGGGCGGTTTCTGTATTCCGCGTTCTCCCGCTTCGACGGGCGCGGCACGATGGCGTTCTTTGAAGAACTCGGCGTGCCGCTCAAGGTTGAGCGCGGGCGGCGCGTATTCCCGGTGTCGGACCGCGCGTTCGACGTGTCCGCCGCGCTGGAGCGGGAGCTCAGACGGCTGCGCGTCACGCTTGTGCGTGACCGCGCGGTGTGCGTGCTGACGGACGAGACCGGCGCGGTGCGCGGCGTCAAGGGCGAGAAGGGTACATATCCCGCGCAGGCGGTCGTGCTGGCGACCGGCGGCGTGAGCTATCGGGGTACTGGCTCGACCGGCGAGGGACATCGCATGGCGGCGATGCTCGGTCACACAGTTACGCCGCTCACGGGCTCGCTCGTGCCGCTGCGCGCGGACGGCTGCGCGGAGCTGCAGGGCTTGAGCCTGCGGAACGTGGGGCTGACGGTCTACGAGAACGGAAAGAGGATCTACACCGATTTCGGGGAGCTGCTCTTCACGCATTTCGGCGTGTCCGGCCCGCTGGTACTCTCGTCCTCGGCGCATATGCGGCACTTTGATAAAAAGAGCTATCGGCTGGAGCTTGACCTCAAGCCGGCGCTCGACGAGCAGCAGCTCGATAAGCGCCTGCTGTCGGATTTTCAGAAGCACGCGAACAGCGATTTTTGCAACGCGCTCGGCGAGCTTCTGCCGCAGAAGCTCATTCCCGCGGCGGTGGAGCGCTCCGGCATCCCGCCGCACGAGAAGGTGCATGATCTCACGCGCGAGCAGCGCGCCGCGCTGCGGACGCTTTTGAAGCATTGGAGCATCGACGTTCTATCGCCCATGCCGGTGGAGAATGCCATCATCACCTCCGGCGGCGTCAAGGTCGGGGAGATCGACCCGAAAACGATGGCGTCGAAGAAGGTGCCGGGGCTGTATTTTGCCGGTGAGATCATCGACGTGGACGCCTATACGGGCGGCTTCAATCTGCAGATCGCGTGGGCGACCGGCAAGGCTGCCGGCGAAGCGGCAGAGGAGTATTTGACGGAGCGATAAAGTAAATATACTTTACACATAGAATGAGGGAAATGCAGACGATGATACCCGAAAAGCACTATGCCGTCGCGGTGGACGGCCCCTCCGGCGCGGGGAAAAGCACGCTGGCCAAGGCGATCGCGGCGAAGCTCGGCATTTTGTATGTGGATACCGGCGCGATCTACCGCACGATCGGCTGCGCGGTGAAGCGGCGCGGCATTGAGCCGCGCGACGAAGCCGCTGTCCGCGCGATCCTGCCGGAGCTGGAGATCGGTATGCGCTATGAGGCGGACGGAGAGCAGCATATGCTGCTCAATGGACAGGACGTGACGCGCGAGATCCGGCTGCCGGAGATCTCCATGTACGCGAGCGCCGTGTCGGCGCTGCCGGCGGTGCGCGCGTTCCTGTTGGAAATGCAGCGCGATCTGGCGCGGAAGCACAGCGTCATTATGGACGGGCGTGACATCGGCACGGTGGTGCTGCCGGACGCCGAGGTGAAGATCTTTCTGACGGCGTCCGCCGAGGTGCGCGCGCAGCGGCGCTGCCTCGAGCTGGAACAGCGCGGCACGCCGAAGCCCTACGACGAGGTGCTGCGTGAGCTCAATGAGCGGGACTACAACGACTCCCACCGCGCCGCCGCGCCGCTCCGGGCGGCGGAGGACGCAATAGTCGTCGATACCTCCGCGCTCGATTTCGACGCGAGCAGGGAAGCGCTGCTCGCCCTGATCCGGGAGAGGCTGCAATGAACCATGTTTTTTTTGGCATCATCTGGGTGCTCGCGCAGATACTGCGGCTGCTGTACCGCATCGAGGTGAAGGGACTGGAGAACCTGCCGCGGAACGGCGTGCTGCTCTGCCCGAATCATGCGAGCGACCTCGACCCCGTGCTCATCGGCATCTGCCTGCCGATCAACTACCGCCTGCATTTCATGGCGAAGGAGGAGCTGTTCCAGAATCGCTTGTTCGGCCGCATCCTCCGCGCGCTGGGGGCGTTTCCGGTCAACCGCGAGGGAGCGGACATCCAGGCGGTCAAGACCGCGATGAAGGTCATCCACGAGGGCGAGAATCTGCTCATTTTCCCGGAGGGAACGACCATTCACGATGGCGTGGGCTGCCACGACGGTCTGCCGGCGCACGCCCATTCCGGCATCGCGATGATCGGCGTGCGCTCGGGCGCGACGCTCGTTCCGGTATTCGCGGACGGGAAGAAGAGAATGTTCCGCAAGACGACGATCATTTTCGGCGAGCCGTATGTGCCGCAGATCACGGGACGGCGCGGGACCTCCGAGGAGCTGCAGAAGGTCGCGGACGATGTGCTGCGCGAGGCGTATGCGCTCGGCGGTCAGGCGGTGGGAGGCGCGCCGCTGTGAGGGTCATTCTTGCTAAGACCGCAGGCTTCTGCTACGGCGTGGAGCGCGCGGTCTCGCTCGCGCACGAAACGGCCAAGGCGCATGGCGGTGCGATGCTCGGGAGCGTTATCCACAACGCCAATGTCGTCGCGGAGCTGGAGCGCGAGGGGATGCGTCTGATCGCGTCGCCCGAGGAGGCGGCAGCGGGGGAGACGGTGCTCATCCGCTCCCACGGCGAGAGCCGGGAGGTGCTGGAGGAGTTGCAGGCACGCGGCGCGGAGATCATCAGCGCGACGTGCCCGAACGTGCGGCACATCCAAAGACTTGTCACCGAGGCCGAGGCCGCGGGGCGGCAGGTCGTCATCATCGGCGAGCACGACCACCCCGAGGTGCAGGGCATCGCAAGCTGGTGCAGGGGCGCAAGGATCTTCGGAAATGCCGAAGAAGTTGCGAAATGGGCGGAGGAAACGGCGGAAATTGCCGATTTGCCCATAACGATGGTCGCGCAGACCACCTGTATTCGTGCGCTTTGGGAAAGTTGCGTGAAATTTCTAAAAAAAGAGTGTACAAATCTGAAAATTGATGATACAATATGCAATGCTACGCAAAAGCGTCAATCGGAGGCGGCGGAGATCGCTTCTTCGGCGGACGTGATGGTGGTGGTCGGAGACCGGAAAAGCGCTAACACCAGACATTTGACGGAAATCTGCAAAGAGAACTGCACGCGCGTCTATCAGATTGAGGACGCCGACGAGCTCTCGCCGGACATGTTTCATGGCTGTACTGTTGCGGGCCTGACGGCTGGTGCCTCCACTCCTGCGGGCATCATTAAGGAGGTATATGCAACCATGACGGAAGAAATCAAGACCATTGAAGGTAACGAGACCTTCGAAGAAATGCTCGACAAATCTTTTAAGACTTTAAATACAGGAGATAAGGTGACCGGTATCGTCACGGCCATCGGTGCGACCGAGATCCAGGTCGACCTGGGCTGCAAGCAGGCGGGCTACATTCCCGTCAGCGAGCTTTCCAGCGATCCCGACGCCAAGGTCGAGGACATCGTCCATGTCGGCGACGAGATCGAGACCTACATCGTCCGCGTCAACGACGTGGAGGGCTATGCCACCCTTTCCAAGAAGCGCCTCGACGCGGTCAAGGTCTGGGAGGACATCGAGAATGCCGTTGAGAACAAGACTGTTCTCGAGGGCATCGTCACCGAAGAAAACAAGGGCGGCATCGTCGTTTCCGTCAAGGGCGTGCGTGTGTTCGTTCCCGCTTCCCAGAGCGGTCTGCCCAAGGACAGCGACCTGAGCCAGCTCATCAAGCAGCGCGTTCAGCTCCGCGTCACCGAGGTCAACCGTGCCCGCCGCCGCGTCGTCGGCTCCATCAAGGCTGTGCAGAACGAGGCCCGTGCGGCCGCGCAGGCTGAGATCTGGGCCAACATCGAGGTCGGCAAGCACTATGACGGCGTGGTCAAGTCCATGACCAGCTACGGCGTGTTCGTCGATATCGGCGGCGTGGACGGTATGGTCCACATCTCCGAGCTGAGCTGGAGCCTCATCAAGAATCCCGCCGAGGTCGTCTCTGTCGGCGATCATCTCGACGTGTACGTTCTCTCCTTCGATCCCGAGAAGCACAAGATCTCTCTCGGCGTGAAGGACCGCACCCAGAATCCCTGGGATGTGTTCATGAACACCTACAAGGTCGGCGACGTGGCCAACGTCCGCATCGTCAAGCTGATGACCTTCGGCGCGTTTGCTGAGGTCGTTCCCGGCGTGGACGGTCTGATCCACATTTCCCAGATCGCGGACCGCCGCATTGACAAGCCCTCCGACGTTCTGGCCGAAGGCGACAAGGTCGACGCGAAGATCATCGCCATCGACGAGGATAAGAAGAAGATCTCTCTGAGCATCCGTGCGCTGCTCACACCCGCTGCGGAGGAAGAGGCTCCCGTCGAGGAGTAAATCCATACTGAATGAAAAAGGACAGGCTCTGCCTGTCCTTTTTTCTGTCTTCTTTCGGAAATTAGGCTTTTCAAGCGAGGAGATGTGTGGTAGAATATTCCTGTTGACAAAGTTTTAACAAAACCCCTTTACCATATTCATTCAGGAGGAGACCAACGATGAACGTTCAGGAACTCTATCAGAAGAAGCTGACCACCGCCGCCGAGGCGGTCAAGGCCGTCAAGAGCGGCGACTGGGTCGATTACGGCTGGTGCACGAACCATCCCTACACGCTCGACAAGGCGCTTGCCGCCCGTCAGAGCGAGCTGCGCGATGTCAAGGTCCGCGGCGGCGTGACGATGTGGATGCCCGAGATCTGCAAGGCGGAGGACGCCGGCGAGCACTTCACCTGGCATTCCTGGCATTGCAGCGGCATCGACCGCAAGATCATCGCCAAGGGAATGGGCTATTTCTCTCCCATGCGCTACAGCGAGCTGCCGCGCTTCTATCGCGACGGCAACGCCAAGGTGGACGTGGCGATGATCCAGGTCACGCCGATGGACAAGCACGGCAACTTCAGCTATGCGCTGGCCTGCTCGCATCTGGCGGATATGCTCGATAACGCCAAGACGGTCATTGTCGAGGTCAACGAGAATCTGCCGTGGGTCTACGGCCTGAACGGCTGCGAGATCAACATTGCCGACGTCGATATGGTCGTTGAGGGCGAGAACCCGCCCGTGGCGCAGCTCGGCGCGGGCGGCGCGCCGACCGAGGTCGACACCGCGGTGGCGAACCTCGTCGTGCCGCAGATCCCGAACGGTGCCTGCCTGCAGCTCGGCATCGGCGGTATGCCGAACACCATCGGCTCGATGATCGCGCAGTCCGACCTCAAGGACCTCTCCGTTCACACCGAGATGTATGTGGACGGCTTTGTGGATATGGCGATGGCCGGCAAGATCACCGGCAAGCACAAGCAGCTCGACAAGGGCCGTCAGGTCTTCGCGTTTGCCGCCGGTACGCAGAAGCTCTATGATTACATGGACCGCAACCCGGACGTCATGGGCGCGCCGGTCGATTACACGAACGATGTTCACGTCATCTCGCAGATCGACAACTTCATTTCCATCAACAATGCCATCGACTGCGACCTCTTCGGTCAGGTCAACGCCGAATCCGCCGGCATCAAGCACATCTCCGGCACAGGCGGCCAGCTTGACTTCGCCATGGGTGCATATCTTTCCAAGGGCGGCAAGAGCTTCATCTGCATGTCCTCGACCGTCACCGGCAAGGACGGCACGGTCAAGAGCCGCATCGTTCCCACGCTGACGCCCGGCTCCATCTGCACCGATCCGCGCTCCTGCACGCACTATATCGTCACCGAGTACGGCATGGTCAACCTCAAGGGCCTGTCCACATGGGAGCGCGCCGAGGCGCTGATCTCCGTGGCACATCCCGACTTCCGCGAGCAGCTCATCGCCGACGCGGAGAAGATGCACATCTGGCGCAGAAGCAACAAGTAAGCCTGCTATTTGATACAAAAGGGCGGCCCGAAGGGGCCACCCTTTTTCCTGCCGTAGGTGCGGGATCGGGCGCGATTTTTGAGCAGGAGGCAGAAAAAACTTGAAAAATATTCGGACTTGAGCTATACTATATACAGAGGGGAAATGACCCTTTTGCGGTTTTCTATGTTGTGTGACTGAAAATTTTTGACAGGAGGCGGGCGCCATGTTCTGCGTAGGGGATAAGATCGTGCATCCGATGCACGGAGCCGGTGTGATCGAAAGCATCGTGGACGAGAAGATCGGCAGGGACCTTGTCCGGTTTTATGTGTTCCGGATGCCTGTCTCCGGCCTGACGCTCAAGATCCCGACGGCGAACAGCGAGATGATCGGAGTCCGCGCAGTCTCGTCAGCAGAGACGATCGAGCGCGTGCTCGCGGAGCTCCCGAAGCTGAGCGTGGACATGACGACGAACTGGAACCACCGTTACCGCGAGAATATGGAGCGCATCAAGAGCGGCGACCTGCTGGAGGTCGCAGGCGTGATCAAGGCGCTGATGCACCGCGACGGCGAGCGCGGGCTCTCCACCGGCGAGCGCAAGATGCTGCACAACGCCAGACAGATCCTGCTTTCGGAGGTCGTGCTGGCCGAGGATGTGGAGTACGCCGACGCGGAGGCGCGTGTCAATGCGGCCATGATGGCGGAGGAGAGCGCATGAAAAAGCTGCTTGGGAGGCTGCTGGGCAAAGGCGTTTCCGCCGTTCGTCCGACCTGCACGGCGATCCTTGCCGCGGCGGGCAGCTCGCAGCGGATGGGCGGCGAAAATAAGCTCCTGCTGCCGCTGGATGGGATGCCGGTGCTGGCGCACACGCTGCGCGCGGTCGACGCGGCGCAGAGCGTGGACGAGATCGTGATCGCGGCGCGGGAGGAGGACCTGCTGACCTACGCGGAGCTCTGCAAGACCTATGGCATTCGCAAGCCGGTCAAGGTGGTCGTGGGTGGCGCGACAAGAGAGGAATCCGTGCTGCGCGCGGCGCTGGAGGCAAGAGCCGACGCGAAGCTGCTTGCTGTCCAGGATGGAGCGCGTCCGCTCGTGACGCCGGAGCTGTTCGACGCGGTGGTACTGCGCGCGGCGGTGTGCGCCGCGGCGGCTCCCGCTGTGCCGGTGCATGACACCATCAAGCTCGCACGGGATCGCCGCGTGACGGAAACGCCGGATCGCTCCATGCTTTTTGCCGTGCAGACGCCGCAGGTTTTTGACGCCGGACTTCTGAAAGCAGCGCTGCAATCCGCGCTGACGGAGCACGCGGCGCTGACGGACGATTGCTCCGCGGTAGAGCGCCTTGGCAAGGCAGTCTACTTGACAGATGGCGACGAGGAAAACATCAAGATCACCACACCGCTCGACCTGATCGTCGCGGAGGCGATCCTGCGCCGACGGGAGGAACGGGAGGCGGAGGAATGACGGGTCTGCGCATCGGACACGGCTATGACGTCCACCGCCTGACGGAGGGGCGGAGGCTCATTCTCGGCGGCGTAGAGGTGCCGTATGAAAAGGGCTTGCTCGGCCACAGCGACGCCGATGTGCTGACGCACGCCGTCATGGACGCTCTGCTCGGCGCGGCGGCGCTGGGCGATATCGGCAAGCTCTTTCCCGATACGGACGCGGCTTACGCCGGGATCTCGAGCATCCTGCTGCTCGAGCGTGTGGCGGAGCGGCTGCGTGAGGCGGGATATGCCGTCGTCAACCTTGATGCGACGGTTTTGGCGCAGGCTCCGAAGCTCGCGCCCTACCGTGAGCGGATGCGGGAAAACCTTGCCCGTGCGCTTTCACTTGACGCTTCCCGCGTCAGCGTCAAGGCGACGACCGAGGAGGGACTCGGCTTTACCGGAGAGGGACTTGGCATCGCGGCGCACGCGGTCGCGCTGCTTGAGAAAATAGGATAAGAAAAAGGACGGCTGAAGCCGTCCTTTTTTGCTATGCAAACGCATGGCAAAAATAGATATGTGCCCTTTCCTCGCCCCTGCGGGGCAACCGGAAAGAATGCACAAAAGCTTCACGCACCGGCCTTTGTGCATTTTTGTGGTGCGGTGCTTGTGCGTGAAGCTTCATGCGTCTATGCCGCAGGCGTCCATCGCGGCGAAGAGCCGCGCGCGGTTTTCTTCGCTCATTTCGCACAACGGCAGGCGGAGGACATCGCTGCACAGTCCCATGCGCGCCATCGCGGTCTTGACCGGAATGGGATTGACCTCGCAGAAGAGCGCCCGGATGAGCGGAGCAAGGCGAAGCTGTTCGCGTCCTGCCTCCAAAATGCGGTCGGCAAGGCACAGCTCCACCAGCCTGTGCATTTCACGCGGAACGATGTTTGCCGCGACGGAGATCACCCCTGCGCCGCCAAGCGCGCAGACGGCGGCGGTGTCCTCGTCGTTGCCGGACCAGACGGAGAAGCCGTCGCCGCAGAGGTTAAGGGTCTCCTGGATCAGGGCGAAGCTGCCGGAGGCCTCCTTGACGCCGACGATGTTCGGGTGCTGCGCGAGCACGGCGTAGGTCTCGGCGGTGCAGCTCACGCCGGTGCGGGATGGGACATTGTAGACGATGAGCGGGCGGTCGACGGCGTCGGCGACGGCGGTGAAGTGACGTACGAGCCCGCGCTGCGTCGCCTTGTTGTAGTAGGGCGTGACGACCAGAACGCCGTCTGCGCCCGCTGCACAGGCCTCACGCGAGAGTGCGATGGCGGAGGCGGTGTTGTTCGAGCCGGTGCCGACGATGACGGGGACGCGGCCGTTTACCTGCCGGACGGACCGCTCGATGATCTCGGCGCGTTCGGCATAGGTCAGCGTCGCGCCCTCGCCGGTCGTCGCGCAGAGGACGAGCGCATCGGTGCCGGAGGCGATATGCCATTCGATCAGCTGCTCAAGGGCGGGGAAGTCGATGCCGTCGGGCGTCATTGGCGTCACGAGCGCAACGCCGGAGCCGCGGAATAAGGATTGGGACATGATGGAAGCTCCTCTCTTTTTTGATAGCAGCGTGGAAAATATTGCCGGGAGAAAAAGAACGGTTTTCCTTGAATCCTTGCGCATTTTATCCTATAATGTAGAAATGCAGGGAAATGCGGCCAATGGAGGACCCCTATGAAACGATTCCGGAAAACGATCATCTTGAGTATGCTGCTTGCGCTCACGCTGTGTGTCGGCGCGCAGGCCACAGAGAATACTATGCTCAAGGTCGGCTTAAAATACGGCACGAACGCTCTTTTTACGGCGCGGCTGCAAAACTACAACGATACGCTCAGCGGCTCCGGCTACGAGTTCGGCTATTACGATGCCGACCGCAGCTTCGTTCCGCTTGCCGCGACGGATGAGCAGAGGATCACCGTTACGGTGGACAGCAACGCCTACGTTTCCGGCGGCGTGTGCTATGAGACGCGGCCGACGAATTACTCCACCATCCTCGGCGCCTACCACATTGAGCTGCTCACGGCGTTCGGCAGCTACGAGGAGGCGCTTGCGGTGGCGCAGAGCTACCCGAAGGGCTTCGTCGCCTACATCGACGGGGAGTATCGTGTGCGCGTCGGCAACCACGCGAGCTACGATGAGTCCGCGCGCGTGCTGTCGGAGACGGATGTGCTGGCCTACGGCGCACAGATCATAACGCCGAGCAGCACCGGCGTGGTCGTGTCGGTCACGGATACGGACACTGTCCTCTTTGAGTTCGACTGCTCGGGCCTTCGCAGCCTCGGCGTCCGCCCACGCTCGGTGAGCGGAGAGAAGACGGTGACGTGGTTCTCCGGCTATCGCTACTATGGCGGCTTTGAATACCAGCGCACGACCGGCGGCTACATCAGCGTCATCAACGTGCTGGATATCGAGGATTACGTCAAGTGCGTCATTGCGGCGGAAATGTCGAACGACTGGCCGCTCGAGGCGCTCAAGGCGCAGACAGTCTGCGCGCGCACCTATGCCGCATCTCAGACGCGGCACCGCAGCGCAGGCTTTGACGTCTGCTCGACGGTGGACTGTCAGGCATACAAGGGCGCGGCGCTCTCCAATGAGCGCTCCGATGCGGCGGCGGAGGAGACGCGCGGCGTCTATCTCTACTACAACGGCGAGCTGGTGACCAACGCGGTCTACTACTCCTGCAACGGCGGCGCGAGCGAGAGCTGCAAGAACGTCTGGGGCAGCGAGGTGCCGTATCTGCAGGGCAAGCTCGATCCTTACGAGGCAAGCGTCGCGTGGCGCTTCTCCCGCTACTACTGGTCGTTCACCGCGACCGGCGACGAGCTGCGCGAGGTGCTCAAGTCCGAGGCCAATACCGACATCGGGCAGGTGCAGAACGTCTATGTGTCCGAGTACAGCGACACGGGCAACGTCATTGCCGTCACCTATGAGGGGACCCGGGGCAGCTACACCGCGCGGCGCGAGAAGTGCCGCACGCTCCTCAACGGCGTGTACGACCATATCAACGTGCGCAGTATGCGCTACACCGTCACCGGCGGCGACGCGAGCACCTACTATGTCAACGACGCGCAGAGCTCGGTGACCGGTACGGGCGGGCTGTATGTGATCGACGGCGACGGCGCGGTCGTACCGAACAATGCCGGTGCGAAGGATACCTACGTCATTACATCGGGCGGCGTGCAGTCGCTCGAGCGCAAGAGTGCGAACACGAGTAATACCTTCACCTTCTCCGGCTCGGGCTGGGGCCACAACGTCGGCATGAGCCAGTGGGGCGCGTTTGCCATGGCGGAGAAGGGCTATACCTATTGCGACATTCTGAATTTCTACTACACGGGCATCACGCTGAGCTGATGCGGAAAGAAGCAAGATGAAAACAAGCGATTTTTACTACGACCTCCCGCCGGAGCTGATCGCACAGACGCCGCTGGAAAAACGCGACGAGTCGCGCCTGCTGTGTCTCGATAAGGCGACGGGGGAGTGGTCGCACCACCACTTTTATGAGCTGCCGGACTTTCTGCGGCCCGGCGACTGCCTGATTTTGAACAATTCCCGCGTTCTGCCGGCGCGTCTGCTGGGACACCGTTTGCCCGGCGGCGGAGCCTGCGAGGTGCTGCTGCTGCAGGACAAGGGCGATAAGGTGTGGGAGTGCCTTGTGCGTCCGGGCAAGCACCTGCGCGAGGGTGCGCGGGTGAGCTTCGGCGACGGCGAGCTGACGGCGGAGATCACCGAGGTTCTGCCGGACGGCAACCGCCTGGTACGCTTCGACTACGAGGGAATTTTCCTTGAGGTGCTCGAGCGGCTCGGCAAAATGCCGCTGCCGCCCTACATCAAGGAGGAGCTGCAGGACCAGGAGCGCTACCAGACTGTCTACTCCAAGGTCAACGGCTCGGCGGCGGCCCCCACGGCGGGTCTGCACTTCACACCGGAGCTTCTGGAGAGGATCGCTGCCAAGGGCGTCGGCGTCGGCTATGTGACGCTGCACGTCGGGCTCGGCACGTTCCGACCGGTCAAGGAGGACGAGATCGAGCAGCACGATATGCACAGCGAATACTGCACCATTCCGCAGGAGACGGCGGATCTGATCAACCGCACGAAGGCAAACGGCGGGCGTGTGATCTGCGTCGGCACGACCTCCTGCCGCACCATCGAGAGCTGGGCGGGGGAGGACGGTACCATGACCGCGACCGGCGGCTGGACGAATATTTACATCTATCCGGGCTACCGCTTCAAGGTGATGGACGCGCTTGTCACGAATTTCCACCTGCCGGAGTCCACGCTCATCATGCTGGTGAGCGCGCTCGCGGGGCGCGAGCACGTTTTAGCCGCCTATGAGGAGGCGGTGCGCGAACGCTACCGCTTCTTCAGCTTCGGCGATGCGATGTTCATTGGAGACGTGATGCCCTCCAAGGCTGAAAACGGCGAAAAGCCCGCAAAATAAGGGTTTTCAGGGAAAATGCCTTAACCGCCGCAAAAACCTGAAAAAGCCGCGTGGATAACCGAAAAGCATCACGCATCGTTAGCTTTGAGGGGATGCTTATAAAATTGAACAACTTTTTTGGCGCATAATGTTGCGGCGATACTGCATAGACTGCATAAGATGGCCCCGACCTCAGTATATGAGGCCGGGGCTTTTCTCATGTCTTGTAGGTGAACGTGTGGGTCGATCCGTTCTTGAACGTGATGGAGATGACGCGGCCATCGTTTACAACGATGTGGTCGATGATCTGCTGGAGGAAGCTGCGCGGGATAGAGGGGTCAATGGCTCGGATGTACTTCTCGTAGTCGATGTAGCGGTCTTCAATCAGCTTGTTCGCCATGATGTAGTAGCTGGCCTTGCCGATGAAGTCGTCGCCCAGTTCCTCGCTGGACTCTTGGTTCTGCAGTTCCTCAATGCGGGCGTTGACTTCTTCGAGCTGTTTGGTGATCTGGCCGCGCTGCATGACGAAGTCTTTCTCTGGCATGGCTTCGTCGTCGTAGAGGTACAGGGCGTTCAATCTGGCGAGGGCGTTGTCGAGCTTGCGGCGCCGAGCGCGGAGGGTATCAATTTCACGGATGGAGTTGTCATCACCGGAGAAGGCGATTTGCGGGCGGTACTCCACGGCGTCACCGGCAGAACGGAACGCATCGAGAAGCTGGTCCAGAGCGTCGGTGCTGACGGAGGCCACGTCCTCGAACGCTTCGCCGCGGAGCAGCTTACGCTCCAGAACCTCGGGCGTCGTGGCCTCAGAGGAGTTCTTGGAGGCCCTGATGATGTTGGCGACGTAGTTCAGGACGAACGGGCCGAGCGTGGTATCGGAGATGTACTTGTTGGTGCAGGAGGTTCCTTTGCGCCGCCGGCTGCCACAGGCGTATTGGGAGGGGCGGAAGCCGTTCGCTCGCCGCCGGTCGAGGTTGGCCGTCATGTTGGAGCCGCACTGGCCGCAGCGGAGCAGACCGGCAAAGATGTGGATGTTCTTCCTGACGTATGTTTTGTGAGAGGGAACGCCGCCGCGCTTATTCCGAGTCAGCAGGAACTTCATGCGGTAGAACACATCTTCACTCAGAATGGGTTCGTGGTGGTTCTCGACGGTGATCCATTCGTCGGAGTCGCGCTTCTCGATGCCCTTGCCGTCTGAGTGGACGTTATAGACATACTGGCCGATGTACCACGGGTTTGTCAGGATGGTGCGCACCGTGGTTGGCGTCCATTGGCCGCCCGTCTTCGTGACGATACCGGCGTCGTTGAGGTACTTGGCGACATAGAGCAAGGACTGGTACTGCTCGTACAGTTCGGCCATGCGGCGGATGGCCTTGGCCTCCTCAGGGACGATGGAGAATGTCTTTGTTTCCTTCGACCACGAATAGCCGAAGGGGACACGGCCACCATTCCATTGACCGTCTGAGGCACGTGAGAGCATGACGGCCGTAACGCGCTCGGCGGTGGTCTTGCGCTCCAGCTCGGCGAAGATCAGGATAATGCGCATCATGGCCTCACCGATGGCGGAGGAGGTGTCGAACTGCTCGTTCTTGGAGACGAAGGTGACGCCGAGGGACTGCAGCTCGTCGTGCATGGCGGCGAAGTCGATCAGGTTGCGGCTGATACGGTCAATCTTCCAGACGACAAGGTGGGTAAACTCGCCTGTGCGGATGCGATCCATCATGGCCTGATATTCTGGGCGGTCTGTGTTCTTGGCCGAGTAGCCGGGGTCTTCAAACACGACGTAGTCGGTGATGCCCAGCACCAGCGTGACATAGGCGATAAGCTCGCGGCGCTGAACTTTGAGGGAGTCTTTGTCCACCTGCCAATGAGTAGAGACGCGAATATAGATGGCCGCCTTCTTCGCGGCCAGTTTCTCGGCGATGCGAGAAGCCATACGAAGTCCTCCTTTTTCGGGATATTCCATAGGAACGTCCGACCAAAAATCCACGGACGTTCCGAGTATAACCGTAACCATACCGTAACCGTAACCTATACCGTAAACGTAACGTAACCGTTAGATATAGTTTTGGGGCACCGCTGACGCGATGCCCCGTATGCGTTTTTATTTTGAGACTGATTTGGCGAAGTCTCTTGCCGCCGAAATCAGCCCCATCGTGCCATCCATCAGGGCGTCAATACTGAGAGGGAGGATGCTGACGGAGCCATCAGGCGCGGGCTTCATTGAGGCTGTGTCCGCATAAGAAATGAGAGCCTCGAAGAAGCTGTCGGCCTCGGCGGGATCTCGCCCGTTGCTCTGGAGCTGGTGTCGGGTGACACGGGGCTCGGCCACCACATCCGAGCGATGCTGCCCGATGGTGAACTTGAAGAGCTGGTACGGGCGGCCGTCGCCGAGCGGAGCATATTGAACGATAATCTCGCGGCCGATGGAGACGGCACTGAAGCCGTCCATGACTTCGAGGGCACTGATGAACTCGGTCACGTCGTCTGGGTCAACGCCTTTTGCGGCAGAGAAGCGGTCAATGAGTTCACGGCTGGTAAAGACCTTGTGTGCGGAGGCTGAGTCGATGACCTCGAAGAGCAATTCGCCATCAGCCAGCGTTGCGGCGAGAGCCTTGCTGACATTGCCTTTGTCGGAGAAACCCGCAAGACCGGCGCGAACGAGGACGTCGATGATGTCGGCAGCCTGTCCTTCGGCGCGGTAGAAATGGTCGGCACAGACCTCGTTGAGCTGCTCCACGCTCCACGCCCGCACAATGGAGGCAACGCGGCGTAGATGCTTGGGATCGGTGTCGGTCGGCGACGCACCGGCAAGGGGAAGAGGAAGCCGAACGGCGATACAGCCGGTGGGCGAGATGAACAGGTCAATGCGATACTCCCACCCGACGGTGTCGGTGAGATTGACGCTCTGCCCGATGCAGACGAGGTTCGTGTAGTTGCTGGGGATGCTGTCCAGACGTTCAACCTCCGAGCCGATTTCGGCAAAGAAGGCAGAACGTCCCAAGTCTTTGCCGAAGATCATGGTTAGTTCTCCTCTCGATATTTTTTGAGTACAGTTTCGACGATGGTACGGTCATCTGGCGAGGCCAGAGCGTACAGAGTGGCAAACTCGCGGACTTCTGTGGGGACTGCCTCGTAGCGGTCGTTGCTGAGGCCCAGCAGCCAGTCAACAGAAACGCCGAAGTAGCGGGCGAGCCGAACGACGTACTTGAGTTCGGGTTCACGGACGCCCTGAAGGTATCTCGACAGGGTAGGCGTTGAGACGTTGATCTCTGCGGCGATGTCCTTGGCGTAGAGACCCCTGCTTTCAATCAGGTCGCGCAGGTTCTTCTTAAAGGCGGTAAAATCGAGTTCGAGTTCCATGATGTGCTTCTCCTTTGCCAGCGTGATTGTTTGTATTAGCCATTGTAAAGCTCTTTGGGTAAAATCGCAAACATTTTTTGCGAGAAAACTGCAAAAAACTATTGACATTAGCCACGTGGATAATTATAATAATCACATAGGTCAATTATCTTCAAAAAAAGATAGGCAGAAAGGGGTGAACATTATGAAACCACTCGAAATCAAGGGAGCCCGCGCAAGGCTTGGATTTACGCAGAAGTACATGGCAGAGAAGCTCGGCCTCACGGAAGTCTCCTATGGGAGAAAAGAGAGAGGCGAAGTAGAGTTTACCTTGGATGAAGTCCCGGAGGTCGCCAGCCTGCTCACGCTGAACAATGCGCAGGTGAACGACTTTTTCTTCGACGGCAAGTTGCCAACTGGTTAATCGAGGCCATCATCGGCGTCGGTGTATATTTTTTTGCCCGATGATTAGCCGCTTGGATAATCTATCTTGCCACTACGGTAATTATAGGCGATTGGAGGCTCAGAGAAAATGGGACGTGACGCTACGAAAGCGGCGGGAAATCCGTGGTATCAAGCCAGAAAAAAGGCTGCTGAATATGATGACAGGCTATGTAGCCGTGAGAGCGCGGCTGAGCAACTCGGAATGTCGGTATCTTCGCTGGCAGATGCAGAGCTGGGGAACACAAAGTTCATGCCGGTCGATAAGGCGGTGCTCATGGCTGATAGGTACAACGCCCCGTGGCTGCTGAACCACTACTGCTTGAACGAGTGCCCGATTGGATGCAGGCATTCGCTCTCCGATGAAGTGGTGGGCATTGACCGCGTGACGGTCAAGCTGCTGAAGAGCCTGAAGACCGAAAAGCTCGGAGATGTCAAGGACACGCTCCTTGACATCGCGGCTGACGGGAAAATCACCGAAGACGAGAAACCGGCGCTTCAAGAGGTTTTGGCCTACCTCGACGATCTGGCAAAGACCGTGAGCGAGCTGAAGACCATCGGAGAGATGGCTCTGAACGAAGATGGTGATGCCCATGGATCAAAGTAGTCTGATGGCTATACTCGCGGAAGAGTATGGCATCAAAAGCCCACGGGAGCTTGCGGAGGCCATTCGGCGGATGAAACCGTTGGATCTGGCCCCGTTCTGCGCGACACCTGAGAAAACGAAGGAGGACAAAGTATCATGACCCGAATGGAACGGCGAAGAAGACGCCGCCGCATCTTGCGAATCAAGCTGGCGACCACAGCGGCCGTGCTGGCACTGACCACGGCCAGCATCGTAGCCCTGACAGGGGGGGCAGCCGAAACGGTGCACGAACAAACACCGCAGCCGCCCGCGTTGCAGGCTGAGCCGGTTCTGCTGGCTGCAGAGCACGACAGTACATACCAGCCCGTCCAAATGACGGCCGAGCCCGCTCAGGAACCGGAACCCGTAGAGGAAGAGGACGAGAACGAGAAAATCGAGGCCGCTCTGCTGGAGCAAGGCTATCTGCATGAGGAGATCCCTCTGGACTTTGACCTGCAGTGCCACCTGATTACGGTCTGCGAAGAGTACGGCGTCCCTCAGAGCGTGGCTCTGGGCGTCATTCAGGCCGAAAGCTCGTTCACGGCCACGGCCTCGAACGGAAGCTGCTACGGCTATATGCAGATCAACAGCATCAATTCCGAATGGCTGTCTGAGAAAATCGGGGTCACGGATCTGACCGACCCGTACCAGAATATCCGCTCTGGTGTGTTCATCTTGAGCGACCTGTATGGGAAGTACGGGGACTGGCACAAAGCCTTGATTTGTTACAACTACGGCGAGGGCGGAGCTCGGGAGCACGTCTTCAGCAAAGGCTACACGACCACGTCATACAGCCGCACGGTGATGGAATACGCGGACGCATGGGCGGAGGTGCTGGCATGATCGACACGGCGAAGCTGAACACCGAGGAACTGGGAAACATCATCGTGGACGTCCAGAACGAGACCGGCTTCTGGTTCGATGTGGATGACATGGTCGCCATCATGCAGCACACCGTCCGCAAGGCAGACCTGAACGGCAAGGACGAGGCGTATGTGCCGATCCTGTTCAGAAACGAGCTGGAAGATTATGTGATGCGCGAAAGAATCAATGCGATTGGGAGGAGAAACTTATGTGCGACATCTGTATGCACAGCCCTTGCCTGAGCGGCTGCCCAAACGCGCCAGACCCGACGCCGGTGACGCACTGCTGCTCCTGCGGAGAGCCGATTATTCCCGGCGACGAGTACGGCATCATCGACGGTGAGGCGTGGTGCGAGGACTGCTTGGAAGACCTGCCGCTCTGCGTCCTGATACCGAAGCTGGGAGGAGAATGGAGAACCGCGAGCGAGGAGGACATTCCAGATGGATATGACGGTTGAGGTTCCTGAACTGCCAGAGCTGACGTTCGACGAGGCCAGCCACATCTACCGGCTGAACGGCGACATCATCCCGAGCGTGTCGAAGCTGATGGAGCCGCTGAAAGACCAGTGCTACGGCGGTATCAGCAAGAGAACGCTTGAGAACGCCGCCATCAAAGGATCTGCGGTGCATAACAGCATCGAGAACTGGATCAAGTTCGGCATCGACGATATTCCGTCGGAGCATCGCGGCTACTTCAACGGCTTCGTGGAGTGGTGGAAGCAGTATAAACCGCGGGTCTTCGGCTCTGAGGTGCGCATCTACCATAAGCTGATGCGCTACGGCGGGACGATTGACCTGCTCTGCGAGATTGGCGGCCTGCTGGAGCTTATCGACTTCAAGACGACGTACACGCTGCTGGAAATGGCCTGCGGTGTCCAGCTTGAAGCCTACTCGCAGGCACTTATTTCCCACGGCATCACACCGCAAAGAAAGCACATCCTGCATCTGAAAAAGGACGGGAAATGGGCGTTCCGCGAGTTCCCGGCCAAAGACCCCGCCAGATGCCGCGTAGTCGGGGCACTGAAATGTCTGTACGACTATGAACAGTCTTACAAATAAATGAAAAGGAGTGTCAGTATGAACGACGCAAAGACCATCGGAAGCAATGCCCTTGTCCTTGACACCGCAGAAGAGAACGTGACCGTGATGAACGCTGAAGAGAGCAAGCTCGGCAAAGAAGTCAGCTTGATTGAGCAGCGGGCCGAAGCGGTCGTCGTCGCCTCTGGAGCGGATTTCGAGGACGCTGGCCTGTTCCTGAAGCAGATCAAGCAGGCCCAGAAGCAGGTCAAGGACTATTGGGAGCCTCTCCGCGTGTCCGCCAAGAAGAGCTACGACGAGGTTCTGGCCCACAGAAAGGAAATGATTGAGCCTCTGGAAAAGGCGGAGAAGATCGTCAAGACCAAGGTGAACGAGTACAGCGCGGAGCAGGAGCGCAAGCGCCGTGAGCAGGAGGAGGCCATGCGCCGACTGGCTCAGGCCGAGATCGACCGCCACCTGAATGAAGCTGCCGAAGCCGAGGCTAACGGTGACGCTGTTGGCGCAGAGTACGCTATGGCCGAAGCCGAGATGATGGAAGGGGTGTCCATCGCCGGTGGCGTCCAGCATCAGACGCCCAAGGTCAAGGGCATCTCCCAGAGCAAGACGTGGGAAATCTGCGAGTCCGAGTGCGACTGGTCTAAGGTTCCCGTGTCCCTCATTGGCATTGAGCTGCGCCCGGTCGATAAGGCTGCGGTGCTCCGCCTGATTAAGATGTCCAAGGGTCAGGTCGAGATCCCCGGTATCAAGTTCCGCGAAACCTACACCACCAGCGTCAGCACCCGGTAAAACCGGAGAATAACAGGAGGTAAACATGAGCAACGAAAACAAACTGAGCACGGCGCCCGCTGGGGCTGTGGCTCAGAAAACGGCCGGCGGGGGAGCCTTGAGCGTCTTCGCTGACGGCGCGAGCTTCAATACGGCTCTGCGCATGGCCCAGTGCCTTGCGTCGTCTACGGTAGTCCCCAAGGAGTACCACGGAAACGTCGGCAACTGCATGATCGCTATTGAGATGGCATCTCGCATCAACACCAGTCCGATGATGGTGATGCAGAACCTCTACATCGTCAACGGGCGCCCTGCGTGGTCGAGCCAGTGGATCATCGCCATGATTAACAGCAGCCGCCGGTATAAGACCGAGCTGCAGTTCGAGTTCGGGCGTGATAGGGCCGACGGTGGCCTGAGCTGCCGCGCTTGGGCGGAGGATTACTCCGGTCACAAGGTCTACGGCCCGAAAATCACGATGAACATGGCGAACGAGGAGGGCTGGACGAGCAAAAACGGCAGCAAGTGGAAGACCATGCCCGACGTGATGATCCAGTACCGCGCCGCTTCGTTCTTCGGCCGCATGAACTGCCCTGACATGATTATGGGCATTTACAGTCAGGAGGAAGTCCTTGACATGGGCGACATCCCGACGGACGGCTTTGCGCTGGTCGTCGATCCCAGCACCGGCGAAGTGACCGAGGCTGAAAAGGATGAACCCATCACGCAGGATCAGCGTCAGACGCTTTTCAAGATGGCGACGAGCGCCTTTGGACAGGAAGCGAACGGCGTCCTGAAATCCCTGCTGGCCGCCGAGGGCTACGAGTCCACGGAGGGCCTGCCTACGTCTGTGTATCACCGCATCACCGAAAAGGTCATGGAAATGGCTCAGGAGAAGAAACCTGAACCCGAAGCTCCGCAGGAAGCCAGCGATACCGTTCCTGCCAGCGACCAGCCCGATTTCCCCGGTAAAGAGTGATGCGATCCGACGGCATAGCCGTCACACAGACAGGCAGGTGAGAAAATGGCATGGATCAGCGTACACGAAAGTATCGACGGGCCGAAGCTGCGGAATCTGTATAAGCAGCTCGGTTGCTCAAAGTTCGAGGCGACGGGCATCCTGAACTTCTTGTGGTTCTGGGGGCTTACGAACGCTGAGAGGGACGGGCTCATACTGTATGCAGAAAAAGAGGACATCGAGCGATACCTGTACGGCGTCGGCGCAGGTTGTGTGCTCGATCCGAAGAAAATCGTGGATGCACTCTTCGATAGCGGCTGGCTCGACTGGTCGCCTCACGGAATCTGCATCCACGACTGGGAGACTTGGCAAGCCCAATGGCAAAAGGCCAAGGATGCCCGAGAGCGCGACGCTGCCCGCAAGCGCGAGAGTCGGCGGAACAGCAAAGCGGCGGCCCAAAACGAGGAAAAAGCGGATGCGGCGAAGGACGGTCACACGGACGGTCCCGCGGACGGCGAGGAAAAGCAGCTTAAAATCGACGGGGGAGAGACTCCCGCAGCCGAAAAAGCGCCGACCGAGCCTCCTGAACCGCCGAAGCCCCCTGCGGAACCGGCAACACCAAAGTACACGCCGACCTTCGACGAGTTCTGGGACGCATACCCGAAAAAGGCTGAGAAAGGCAACGCCTTCAAGAAGTATCAGGCCCGCATCCATGAGGGCTTCTCCCCGGAGGAGCTGCTGATGGCCGCTCGGAACTATGCGACCCAGTGCAAGAGGCTCGGCACCGAGAAGCAGTACATCAAGCACCCGAAGACGTTCCTGAGCGACAGCCGGCCGTTCCTTGACTATCTGCCAGATAAGAAGAAGGCCCAGCCGCCCGAGGACGCGGTGCCCGACAACAAAAATCCGTTTGCGGAATACGGGGAGGAATGACAAATGCAAGGATTTGACCCGCAGACCATTTTGCCCCGTATTGCCGCCCAAGGGCTTGAACGGCAGGAGATCCGCCCCGGCGATTGGTTCGACGATGACGGAATGCTCATGTGCGGGAAGTGCGGTGAGCCGAGGCAGGGGATGGTGACGGTGTCCGCTCCGATGGAGGGCAACCCCGAGAACAGGATGACGTTCAAGGCCACCCGCTCCTGCAAGTGCGACCGCGACAAGGAGGCTGCCGAAAAGCAGGCCGAGCAGAACAAAAAGGACATGGAGCGTGTCGCCCGTCTGAAAAAGGCGAGCCTCATGGATGAAAAGCTCCGCGAGGCATCCTTCGACAGCTTCCAAGTCACGAAGTACAACGCCCGAAATCTGAAGCTGTGCCGCCGATACGCTGAGGCGTTCGACGAGATGGTGTCCAAAAATCAGGGTTTGATTTTCTGGGGAAGCGTTGGTACGGGTAAGAGTTTTGCGGCTGCCTGTATCGCCAACCACCTGCTGAACCGCGGCGTCCCCGTGATGATGACCTCCCTTGTGAAGCTGCTGGAGCTCATTCAGGGCGGCGAGGAGAAGGAGAGCGACATCATCGCCCGGATGAACAGCGCGAAGCTGGTCATCTTCGACGATCTGGGTGCCGAGCGCAACACCGATTATGCGCTTGAGAAGATTTACAACATCATCGACAGCCGGTATCGGCGGAAGCTCCCGATGCTCCTGACCACGAACCTGACCATCGACGAGATGAAGGACGAGGAGGACAGACGGTACAGCCGCATTTATGACCGCATCTTCGAGACCTGCTACTCGATGCAGTTCACCGGCCCGAGTTGGCGGAAGAAGGAAGCCAGCCGGCGGTTCACGGAGATGGAGAAGCTGTTCGATATTGACTGAAAGGAGAAGCCAAATGGAAATGAAGCAGCGGGTACAGCATCTTATCGCTGATGTCGAGAGGGCCTGTATCAAGTACAAGCTGAACATGACGATTTACGACGGGAAGCTCGCGTTCGTCGATCAGGAGAGCCGCCACATCGTTGCAACGTGGGGCCCGCAGTTCAAACTCAGCGAGGAGCCTGAACATGGCGGGGAGTAAAGAGGTCTTCTACCTCAAAATCGGGAGTGAAGCCGACCGCGTGACGGTCGCCTCAATCCTGTTCCGAAACGGGTATTCCGTCCAGCCCGTGAAGCAGAAGAAGGACGGGAGAAGCAACGAATACCTCGTCAAGTATTGGATTGGCGAGACGATGGTGGAGGGGGCGGAGATACCAAAATGAAGCTGAAGTTTTCCGTCCTTGGAGAGCCGGCGGGCAAAGGCAGGCCGCGATTCCGAAACGCTGGCGCGTTTGTTCAGCCCTACACACCGGAGAAGACGGTCAGCTATGAGAACCTCGTCAGGCTCGAATACCGCCGTCAATGCAACGACTTCAAGTTCCCCAAGGACACACCGCTTGATGTGCGCATCACGGCGTACTACGGCATCCCCAAAAGTGCCAGCAAAAAGAAAGCGCAGCTCATGCGCGAGCGGAAAATCAGACCGATGAAGAAGCCCGACTTCGACAACATCGGCAAAATCGTGTGTGACTCTCTGAACGACATCGCCTATCACGATGACGCTCAGATTGTAGACGCACAGGTAAGAAAGTTCTTCAGCGACGACCCGAGGGTTGTCGTGACAATTCAGAAAGCAGAATAGGAGGCAATCATGAAGAAACTCGCAAAACTCAGCCCCGGCCGCATCTTCAACTTCGCCGGTGAGAAGTTCGTCGTCATGGAACAGCGCGACGGCGCTGCGTTTGTCCTGTTGGCTCAGAGCAAGGAGTCCTGCCCGTTCAACGACAAGGACGATGCGGAGAACCGCAACGACTACACCCGCTCCACCTTGAAGGAGCGCATCGACAAGTGGGTGGAGGCCCTGCCTCGCACCTCGGAGGAGGCCGCGGCCATTCTCCCGTTTGAGGTGGATTTGAGCTGCACCGACCGTAGCAAGAGCTACGGCACCATCACGGTCAAGGCGGCACCCCTGACGCTTTGGCAGTACGGCCAGTTCAAGGAGTTGATTCCGCTGAACGAGGATGACTGGTACTGGCTCGTCACGCCTTGGGCGTGTCGGTGGCTCCGCTCCCCGTACACCGGCGACGCCTACTACGTGTGGTACGTCGGCTCCAATGGCGACTACAACGGCCGCAACGCATCCTACTCGAGCGGCATCCGCCCCGCTTTGCTTCTCAACTCTGACCTCTTGGTCTCTTTGGACGACGAGGTTGAGGATGATTGCTGCGGCGAATGCGACTGCTGCGGCGGCAAGGGCCTGCCCAGCCTCGACGGTATCAGCACGGCGACGCTGCTGGAGGAGATCCAGCGCAGAGCGATGCGGGCCGGCTCGGTCTTCATGGGTGAGGATGGGACGGACGAATGAGAGATCTGGAGTTTAGCGGCTATTGGGAAGGCGAAGCCGTGTACTCGTGCGACTGCTGTGGCAAGGACGTTTCGTTCCCGTTCGATAGCGAGGACATCGACTCGAAGGCCCACCGGAAAGAGCTGCGAGAGCGGCTCGGATGGATTACGACGAAGGTGGATGGCGAGTGGCACGACTTCTGCTGTGAAGCCTGCCGAAATAAGTACATCCGCGACACGACAAAATGAAGGAGGAAAATACCATGAGCAAGGACTATTCTCTGTCCCTGAGAGGCGAGGCTTTCAACAGCCTGTGCGCTGACTTCGACACCACGCTCCGCGACGTGCTGGCTGGCATGATCGAGACGGAGCAGAACACCGGCGAGATCAACATTAAGGTCAAAATCACCCTCACCGATGACTCGGCCCCCGACTACACCGTGGCCGGCGGCCATCAGACCAGAGAGGTGACGAAGCCGAAGTTCGATCACACCGTCGCCTACGTCATCCAGCGCAAGGAGAAGAAGAGCGGCAGCTTCTCCGGTAACTTCGAGCTGGTCTTCGATAAGGCCAGTGGACAGTATTTCTACCGCGACATCGACAACGGCCAGACCACGCTCTTTGATGGTGACGGCGATTCTGCTGACTTCGCCAACACCCAATATGACGTCGTTGACGAAGGCCCCAGAGGGCTTCCTGCGGCCCCTGAGGGCAACGTAATCGACGGGGAGGAAGTTGCACCCGCGGACGCAGAGGACGCCACTCCCGACGCTGCTGGCGAGTTTGAGGAGGAAGCCATCGACCCCGCGCATGACCCGTCCAAGCCCTTCGGCTGGCTTCGCCAGTTCATCGGCGAGACGATGAACGTCACCGAGGCGATGGGCAACTACACCGTCCGTACGCAGGGCAACAAAGTCGTCCTGTCCTCTGCGACCAGCCCCGAGAACCCGTTCTACTGCTCCGCTGAGAAGCTGAGCCCCCATGTCGGTCACGCCGTCGTGTGCGTCGGCTATGGCGATGACGAGATCGTGAACATCTCCATTGAGTGTGAGGATTGCAGCGAGGTTCTGTTCGACATCGACTCTCCCCATGTCGGCGTGGAGGGTGCCGCCGAGGAAGAGACTTCGGGCGAAGAGGAGCCGACCGAGGAGACGGATGCGACCGACGCTGCCGCAGAGGAAGAGCCTGTCACCGAGGAGCCTGCTGACGAGAACGAGCCCAACGGCTACGAGTACGACGAACCAGAGGCGTAACGAACCGCGATTTGAGCAGAGAGGAGGGCTGGCATGAAAAGCCCAATCGACATAGTGCGCGGCAGGATCGTTGACATCGACAAGCATGGCATCGTGACGATCAAGGCCCGATACGACGACTGGCCGATGCTCCTGAAGCGCGAGTACAAGGAGTGCAATATCCAGATGATCGACAGCCGCCCGCTGTCCGACAAGCAGAGGCGCACCTGCTACAAGCTCATTCGGGAGATCTCGAACTACACCGGCATGGGGCTTGACCCGACCAAGGAGTACATGAAGCTGAAGTTCATCGCAGAAGACCTGCAGGAGACGGCTGACCAGATGTTCTCCCTGAGCAACGCCCCTATGAGCCTTGTGTGTGCGTTCCAGCGGTTTTTGGTGCGGTTCATCCTCGACTGGGACATTCCGTGCAGCTTCTCTCTGCTCGATTTCGTGGATGATGTTCAGGACTATGTGTACGCTTGCTTGGTGAGCAAGAAGTGCTGCATCTGCGGGAAACCGTGCGACCTGCACCACGTCGATCATGTCGGCGCGGGCCGCGACCGCGAGGAGATCATTCACGAGGGAATGGAGGTGCTCCCGCTTTGCAGGGGGCACCATTCCGAAGTCCACGTGATAGGGTGGCTGACGTTCCAGAAGAAGCACCACCTCACGAGAGGCGTCCTGCTGGATAAGCACCTGTGTAAGCTATACAGACTGAAACGAAAGGAAGAAACCGAGAATGCTGAACAAGATAATCTTGATGGGCAGATTGACCCGTGACCCCGAACTGCGGCGCACCGGAAGCGGGACGGCCGTGACCTCGTTTGCACTGGCCGTTGACCGCGACTTCAAGGGGCAGGGGGGCGAGAAAGAGACGGACTTCATCGACGTGGTCGCGTGGAGAAACACCGCCGAGTTCGTGAGCAAGTATTTCACGAAGGGGCGCATGGCCGTTGTGGAAGGTCGGCTCCAGATCCGCGACTGGAAGGACAAAGAGGGCAACAACCGTCGCAGTGCGGAGGTCGTGGCCGACAACGTCTATTTCGGGGACAGCAACAAGGACGGCGGTAATCGGTCTGGAGGCGGAAGCTACGGTGGCAGCTACGATAACAGCTACCAGCAGCCCAGCGGAGATTTTTCCGAGATTCCCGATGACGACGCCGGCGAACTCCCGTTCTGACAGGAGAATACGCGATGGAACGACAAATTATCCGCTACCAAGGTGAACTGTGGAGCGAGATACCGGGTCATCACGGAAAATACTTCGCATCAAGAAACGGGCAAATCTTGTCGCTTGCTAAGAGCCAAAGCAAACCAAGGGTTTTGCGACAGATAAGAGATGGCGAATACCTTCATGTCTTCCTATACGACGGAACGAGGGAGAAGCTGCGGGTACATAGAGCCGTCCTCTTAGCGTGGGATAGAGAGCCGCTTCCTGATGAAGAATGCCGACATCTTAACGACTGCCACGATGACAATAGGCTGGAAAACCTTTGTTGGGGAAGTAGGCAGGAAAACGTTGATGACAAGAGAGTCAACGACAAAATGCCAGTCGGTGAACGCTCAGGGACGCATAAGTTGACAGAGGCCGAAGTGCTTGAAATCAGGAAGGCGCGGGGTACAGCCTCACTCAGAGAGCTTGGCGCAAAATACGGCGTGTCGCATACTGCGATAAGGCGAGCGATGCTTGGCATTAAGTGGGGTTATTTAGAGGAGGGGTTACGTTGATAAAGACGAAAATAGAATGGAGCGATTCGACGTGGTCGCCAGTCACGGGTTGCTACCATCCGTGCCCGTACTGTTACGCCAGATCGACGGCGAATCGCTTCAAAGGCTGCGACTGTGCGGCCGGCGGAGAGACCGACGAGAATGTGGTGTACCTGAAGGAACGGCTGACTGTTACAAGCAAGGACGGCGTCGTCCGAAATGCGGCGTACCCCTTCGGCTTCACGCCTACGTTCCATGAGTACCGCCTCAATGACCCGCTGACGAAGGGGTTCGGCAAGACGATTTTCGTCTGTTCGATGGCTGACCTGTTCGGGGATTGGGTGCCTGACGAGTGGATCGAGAAGGTGTTCGACGCCTGCAAGGCTGCCTCCGGGCACAGATACCTGTTCCTCACCAAAAACCCAGCGCGTTACATCCGACTGTACGAGGCGGGCCTGCTGCCTGCCGGCGACGAGTTCTGGTATGGCTCAACGACTACCGAGCGTGATGTGCCGATGTTCTGGTCGGACGAACACCACACCTTCGCCAGCATCGAGCCGATTTTGGGGCCTCTGGGCAATCCCAAGAAGGACATTATGGAGTCGATGGACTGGTTCATCCTCGGCGCGGAGACGGGCAACCGCAAGGATAAGGTCGTCCCGAAGCGCGAGTGGATCGAGGGCGTGGTCGAGCAGGCCAAGGCGCTCGGCAAGCCGGTCTTCATGAAGGATAGCATGAAGCCAATTTGGGGCGACGACATTATCACAGAGTTTCCGTGGAGCGAGTGAAAGGAAAAGACGATGACCAATGATGTGAAGATTTTTGCAAAGACCATCGAGCAGGAAGCGACGGAGCAGATCGAGAAGCTGTCCCACCATCCCGTGAGTGACGGCTCCAAGGTGCGGATCATGCCCGACGTTCACGCCGGCGCTGGATGTACCATCGGAACGACGATGACCATTCACGACCGTGTATGCCCGAATCTCGTGGGCGTGGACATCGGTTGCGGTATGCTGGCCGTCAAGCTGGGGCGGGTGAGGCTCGACCTTGACGAGCTGGATAAAGCCATCCGCTGGAATGTGCCGGCCGGGTTCTGCACCCACAACTACCCGAAGGAGTGGTTCGACCTGAGCGGCCTGAAATGCGTCGGCATCGACAACAGCCGTGCGCTCCTCAGCATCGGGACGCTCGGCGGTGGCAATCACTTCATCGAGGTTGACAAGGATAAGAGCGGCGGCCTCTGGCTGGTGATCCACACCGGCAGCCGAAAGCTCGGCCTTGAGGTGGCGAACTGGCATCAGCACAGAGCGATGGAGGCCATGACGAAGCCCACCAGCGAGGAAATCAGCCGTGTCGTCGCCGAGTACAAGGCTGCTGGCCGACAGAAGGAAATCGCCGGTGCGCTGGAAGAACTGAGAAAGCAGCACAGCGACTTCGGAGTGCCCGACCTCGCGTACCTGACCGGCGAGCTGATGGATGACTACCTGAACGACATGGAAATCATCCAGCGTTACGCGGATGCCAACCGTCAGGCCATCGCAAAGGCCATCCTGAAAGCTATGCACATCGTCCCGCAGGAGCAGTTTACGACCGTGCACAACTACATTGACCACGAGAGCATGATCCTGCGGAAAGGCGCCGTGTCTGCCAAGAAGGGCGAGCGCCTGATTATTCCGATGAATATGCGCGACGGTTCTCTGGTCTGTGTCGGCAAGGGCAACGACGATTGGAACCAGTCGGCGCCGCATGGAGCTGGCCGCCTGATGTCCCGCAGCAAAGCCCGAGAGTCTATTTCCATTGGAGCCTACCGCGAGACGATGCGGAACGTGCATAGCTCCTGCATCAGCTACGACACCATAGACGAGGCGCCGTTCGCCTACAAGGACATGAAGGAGATCATGGGCTGCATCGGCCCGACCTGCGACGTGCTGGAGATTATCAAGCCCATCTACAACTTCAAGGCATCGTCATAAGGAGGGATAGTCATGGGAAAGAACGGATACCTGCAACGGCAGAGGAACACGGTCAACGTCTACCGGCAGGCTGAGAAAGAGACGTACATCCAGTTTATGACCGATACGCTCATTCTCACCTTGAACGACCCAGCCGTCATGGGGAAGGATGTCTTCGGCGAGAAGCGCATCCGCCGCGTGGTGGAGGCGTGGGGCAAGGTCTTCGACAAGTACCACGGCGCTCTGGAAAAGGGCGACGAGCAGGACTATTGGCAGATCAAGATGGACATGAACCTGAAGGGCATCCTCGGCGAGAAGGACTTTGAACCCTTTGAGAAGAGGTATGAGTGGGTCAAGCAGGCGTAAGCCTCGCGGGGCCAGAGCGAAAGTGAGGTGAACGGGGCTTCCGAACTCTATGAACGAGGAAAAACACTACGACGTCGAGGCCGTCAAGCAACGGCTGATAGACCTCCGTGATCTGAGGCGTGAAATCGAAAATCAGTCCGAGAGGCTGGAGCGGTTGGAGACGAAGCTGGTAGGCGTGGGAGCCCAAGCCCTCACGGATATGCCAAAATCGCCAAGCCCATCCAACGACCGCATCTCAGACTTGATGCAGCAGAAGTTCGACCTTGAGGAAGACATCCGGGCGACGCTGGAACACAGACGGCGGGAGAGGATGTTCTTCGAGAAAATCATCCGTCGGCTGAAACGCTCCGACGAGCGAGCTGTCATCCGAAGCCGATACCTCGACGGGGCAAGCTGGGGCGATGTGGTGGATCTGCTGTACGGAGACGAGGAGGATCTGTTGGAACGGGAGGATATGTACCGCAAGCGGGTGTTCAAACTCCACGGCAGAGCTTTATTGAGCATGGCCCAGTACATCGAAGATAACGGCCTGATGTGGAACCCCGACGACTACGACGAAACTGAATAGGAAACCGAGAGCAGGCTTTGCGGCCTGCTCTTTTTCTGGCTGCTAACAACATTAACGGAATGATTTATGATTATTGAAATAATATAGAAAAATTAACGTAAATCTATTGACTTAGGTAGGTAACGCAGTATAATATACTCATAAGATAACCAGATGGATAATTTGAGATAACCAGTAGGAGGAAATAACGATGACCAGATTTCAGATGGAACTCAGCGGAAAGCTCGGCCAGTTTTGGCAGAATGAAGCCCAGAAGGAACTTGAGCGCGTGAAGTCCGACTTGGACTCGTGCAAGATTACCATTGACGCCGACGGCGTTGCCCGCAACAGCATTGGCCGTGCGCTGGCTGACGATATGCTCGAAAAGGTTGAGCTGGTTGCTCCTGACTGCGTGAACGTGTCCGCCACTCGCGCCACCTACGCAGCAGAAGTGCGGGAGGCCCTGAAAGGTTACGCCAGCCGGCAGCCCAACGACGAAGAGATGCACGAAATGAGGTCGGCTTTCGGCACCGGAACTACGGTGGTCGATGTCCTGAGCGGACGGAGGTATGCGGTATGAAAAATGGCGGGTGGGTCCGGTGGAGACATTGGACGGAGAGTGGGCTGGTTGCGTTCGGGCAGATGCCTATCCGAGATGTCGGGCGGGAGCTTCAGAAGTTTGAGGCTGAAGCCATCAAGGTCCTGAAAGAGACCGGCGCAGATCACGTCTTGTACGGCGTGAAAGAATACGACAGCGATGGGGATCTCGACACGGTCCGCTTCTATCTTGAACCGATGTCGGAGCAGGAGTTCGAGGATCGCGTTGTGAAGAACAGCGCAGGGATGACGGTCTATGCCGTACATAAGAGATAAGGAGGAATGCGAAATGAAACTGAAGGACATGGTGGAACTGTTGTCAAACAACGATGCCTGCGTGGTACTGAAGGTGAAAGACGGGCAGGAAATGAACCTGATCTCGCTCGGCTGCTTCAATGGCGATGAAGTGATGATGCGCCTGACGAAAGGAAGAGATGTGACCTGCACGTTGTTCCGAAAGAACGGCAAGAGCTTCTCGTGGCACTGGGGAGCAAGCGGGTTTACGCTGGTCACAGATCAGGTGTGGCGAATGGGCCAGCTCATTCAGAGTTGTATCGAGAATGACTTCGGCATCAAGTGTAAGTATTGAGGAGGGAGAAGACATGATTCTGAAAGTCCGGGACGAGCAGGATTTCAACCTGACCATGAAGCAGAACATCGACTGCGAGAAGGGGGTCATTGAACTGCTCGTGACAACGTGGAATAAGGCGGCCCACACGACAGAGACGCGAGTCTTCTCCGCAGAGAAGTTCCGCGATGCTCTCGACTATTACCGCCAGAAGGAAGTGGAGATGTTCAACGAAGCGGAGGCACCCCAGCAGAAAAGAGAGTTCCGCGTGAAGACGCCGCTGGGTGAGCTGCGCATCCAAGCAAAGCACGGCGGCGGGGATATTCTGACTGACTATCCCGGCGTGTATGTGGACCTGATCCGTGAGGGACGCGACCCGGAGATGATCGCCTGCGTCGAATATGACAGCCACGATGGCAGGATGCTGACGACCGTGTATGACATTGGGCATGACGAACCGACTGTCATCCATCACTACGGTTTGGACGAGGAGGAAGAAGCATGAGCAGACGCCTGACGAAAGAGTTGGTGTTGCAGTGGCTCAAGGAGGCTGGCGGCTGGGAGGCAGGGCACAACGAACTGTTCGAGTACAAGCACTGGAGCCTCGGCATTCACAAGGAGGACGACAGCTACCAGCCGTTCACATTCGGGGTTGCTGGGCACCACAAGGGAACGGCGGAAACCATCTGCAGGCGCTATCGGAGCATTGAGGAGGCCATGTTGCACGTGGTCAACGGCTTCAATGAAAATGCCAACGTCCGAAACCCGTATGCGTCGCTTGATGAAGCGATGAACGACACGCTTGGCTGGCTGGCGCGGGTCAACACCAAGATCAGTTATCTGTACCGCGACGCCGACAACTACAAGATGCGTCACGAGGTTGTGATTGCCGGCAGCATGAGCGAGGAACAGGGAAAGGCCATCGAGGACAGCCTTGATGAAGGTGTTTACTTCATCCCGTCGCAGGTTGGTTTGCCTGATGACCGCTTTGGCAGCGTCACCGCGGCAGACCACCCGTGGTTTGAATGGGTAGGTGTTGAGCCTACTGCAGACCGACCGACGCTTCATGTGACGGCCGAGGAGTTGACGGCCAAGTTCGTAGACGCTGCGAACGGATGGACGGAGTCCGCGGACGCGCCAGCGGACGGTCTGCGCCCGTACAGCGTGACAGTCCGAGAAACGCTGTCCAGAAGCGTGATTATCTGGGCTGACAGCCACGAAGGGGCTGAGGAAAAGGCGGCTGACCTGAGTAACGACGGAACCATCAGCCTGACAGATCAGGACTTCATCGACCGAGAAATCGAGTGTAACGGCGTGGCCGGGGCATACGATCTGAGCACATTCAAGCAGTACGGCAAGGAGGAGTGAATATGGCATACGAAATTGAACTGCACTACGGCTTCGAGAGAAGCCACGATACCTACGAAACCTACCACGCTTTCGAGGCGACAGACATCGAAGAAGAGGCGGATGACGCCGCCATCGAAGCGAAACTCGCTGGCTTGCTCGACTGCAGCCCAGATGACGAGGACTTCGACTGCAAATCCATGCGCGTTGCTCTCCCTGAGAGAACGGTGGAGCGCATCCGAGCGGAGGGTTATGCGGCTGGCCGGGTTGGCATACTGGCTCAGATGATCGAAGGACCGTGGAATAACGACGCCTGCAAGGGCTACGCCATCATGGCAATGGAACGTGCGGGCCTCGACCCGGAGACGATCCGCAAGGTCAGCGGTGCGATGACCGACTGCTTCGACGATACCACGGTCGCGGAGGCTGGCCGGTACTACGTGAAAGGGGCGGTTCGATGAACGACGAGACTACACGGATCGCCGAACGGTACGGCATCACCGAGAAGTGCGCATCACTTGAACGCGACCTGCTGAGCATCGACGGTGTGACCAGCGTGGAGTTTGACCTGAACGGGTTCCTTGATGACATTCATCAGGTGATCGCGCTGGTTGGGTATAAACACCTCAAAATTGGAAGCGCATGGAGTGTGGCCGGGAAGATAGTGGAAAAGGCTTTGCTGTACCACGACCTCAATGATTCTGGAGATCTGATTGAAGATTACGGTGAGCACCTGTACCTCGTTTTCAACTGCGGCCCGAGCTGGCTGAAGAAAGGAGAGGTTGAAGCATGAGCGACTACGAGAAGTTCCAACTGCAGTGGATGATCGACCGCGAGCATTCTCTGCGTGAGCTGATGGAAGAACTGCAAAGCCTCCAGTACGAAGATCCTGAAGATAGTGACCGCATTTCCACTCCAATTACAGAGCTGTTCGCGGAATGGGAAGCAGAACGAGGCTTTGGCTCCGAGATCTGGCCCTGTGAGGCGGAGTACGAGTCACGCGAAAAGGTCGAGCGGTATCTGGATGAACTGTACGAGTTGGTAGAGAGGGAGACCAACGGCGAGATATTGTCGGAAAGCGACAAGAAACGGTATGTCTGGCTGTTTGACGAAATCCACCGTTTGGGTGGGGACATCCCGTTTGGAGTAGAAATCTAAGGAGGGGCGCAGCATGGTTGTTTTCACAAGAGGGTCAGACGTAGCAGCTATGATGCTGCTCTACAAGGAAATGGCGATGGAGATGGCTGAAGATTTGAGTAAAATTGCTCGTGCTGCCGATGAAGGCGTAGCGGATGATGCGGAGCGGGTCTTTCAGCAGTACGAGCGGAAGGCCAACGGGCCGACCATTTTCGAGGATGTTCTCATTAGACAGGGGAGAACAACTGCGGAAGAGTGCGCGAACAACAGCATCAAGGACCTTTTTATCAAAGACACGCTCAGAGCAATCAAGGATGGAGGGAAGATAGAATGAAAAACATCTACCTGCTTGCCGGCCCGTCCGGTTCTGGAAAATCCAGCGTCGCCCGCGAGCTGACGCAGAGGTACGGCCTGAAGGAAGTTTGGTCATACACGGAGCGCCCGCCCCGTTTCGACGGCGAACCCGGCCATATCTTCGTTACGCCCGAGCAGTTCGATGCGGCTGGCAAGATGTGCGCGTTTACGCTTTACGATGGCTACCGCTACGGCGTACCGGAGTCTGCCATTGAGGAGAACGACATCTATGTGATCGACCCCACTGGAATCCGGTATATGTGGGAGAGATATTCCGGCAGCAAAGAGGTGGTAGTCATCGCCATCTATGCCCCACAGGAGGAGAGAGCTGAGAGAATGCTCGAACGCGGAGATACACCGGAGGCGGTCAAAGAGCGTCTGCAGTTCGACGTCAAGGAGTTCGAGAACCTACACATCATGGCAGATGCGTGGTTCAGCAACCGCAATCTGGAGGAAACTGTTAAGGCGGTGTACGCCTATATGATGGTGAAGGAGAGATGGCTATGAGCCGGCATAAGATTGAGCGGCGCTACCGCAAGATGCAGGCCGACGCGAAGGCGTTCGGCGCGGAGCTTCTGACCGAGGAGAGCATTTTCATTGACGATGACCACCTCGATTGCGTATGGTACGGCGGCCATATCGGCGGCCTGAGATACAAGGGCTATGAGGTGTCCGTCGAGGTACATGGAGACGTCGAGATCGTCGGCTTCATGAACGGCCACGATTTCCTGTATAAGAACAAGCAGAACACCGGCGCGATGAACATGGCGGCATCTGACACTCTGAGGACTACCTTCAAGAGCGACGCGGAGCTGTGGGACGCCCTCAACGCAGACGAAGAGGCCGAGAATAAGGTGGCCTTTGAGAACAATAGCTGGATCGAGGCATTTGTGAAAGACCCAGAGGGACATTGGCACGGGTCGAGCATCGTGGATGACGCGGACGACGTGCTGGACGCCTGCGGAGGTATTTCTGGATGGATCGACTGGCTCAATGAAAACTACATCAAGGAGGATAAGGCATGAGCAAACACATCACTCGGGAGGTTTGGGCGGCGGCCGGGGACTTCTACAAAGCGGCACAGCCCGGAGACACCGTGGACGAGCAGATCGTCAATGACTTCCGCGACTGCGTCCCGCCCGCATCCATGTCGAGCGGGTATCTGCAGGTGGGCGAGGCATACGACCACATGGTAGACGAGAATGGCCGCTGGCGCCCGACGTTTATGACGTTCGCCTTCAAGGATGGCGTCTGGGTTTACTGCGGGTGCTGCTTCCACGGCGAAACCGTCCACCGTGAGCACATTTGAATACCTGTATCGGGGAGTAAAAGACAGGAAAAGAGACTAAAAGAGAGCAACAAGAATTGATGGGGAGCGAACGGGATTGAAGTTCACCATCAACCTGTATTATCGTGTAGCATAGAAAATCTGGAAAGTCCGAGGGGGACAAGAAATCCAGACGAAACGGAAAGACAACAAGGAGGTTCAACGCATGAGCAAGATACTCTTCACTTCGGAATCGGTCACGGAAGGCCATCCCGATAAAGTGTGCGACCGCATCTCTGACGCAGTGCTCGACGAGGTCATGAAGCATGACCCGAATGGCCGTGTGGCCTGCGAGACCTGCTGCACGACCGGCATGGTGCTGGTCATGGGCGAGATCAGCACGGAGCACTACATCGACTTTGCCGGTATCGCCCGCGGCGTCCTGAAGGACATCGGCTATGACAACCCCAAGGCGGGATTTGACGGCAACACCTGCGCGGTGATGGTAGCTATCGACGAGCAGAGCCCTGACATCGCAATGGGAACCAACGATGGAGTCGGCGGAGCGGGGGATCAGGGAATGATGTTTGGCTACGCCTGTAACGAGACACCGGATCTGATGCCCCTGCCTATCACGCTGGCGAATAAGATGGCATACCTGCTGATGAAGAAGAGAAAGGACGGCACGATCCCTCACATCCTCCCTGATGGAAAGACACAGGTGACGGTGGAGTATGACGAGGGGGGCAACCCGGTACGGGTTGACACCGTCGTCATCTCTACCCAGCATGAGGAGTGCGTCGCACCCGAGGATCTGGAGGAGCCTCTGAAGGAGCACGTCATCAAGCCCGTCCTCGACGAGCTGCTGACCTACCAGCCCAATATGGACGTTGACACCTACGCCCTGTTCATCAATCCCACGGGCCGTTTCGTCAAGGGCGGTCCTGCCGCAGACTCGGGCCTCACCGGACGCAAGATCATCGTGGACACCTACGGCGGCTATGCCGCGCACGGTGGCGGCGCCTTCTCCGGTAAAGACCCCACCAAGGTTGACCGCTCCGCAGCGTATGCAGCCCGCCACATTGCAAAGAACATCGTGGCCGCTGGCATCGCTGACAAGTGTCAGGTTCAGCTTGCCTACGCCATCGGTGTTGCGCATCCCGTGAGCATCCGCGTCGATACCTACGGCACAGGTAAGTACGCCGAGGATAAGATCTGTGACGCCGTCGAGGCCGTCTACGATCTGACCCCAAGAGGCATTATCAACTGGCTTGACCTGCGTAAGCCCGTCTACAAGAACACCTCCGCCTACGGCCACTTCGGCAACGTCATCGGCGAGGAGCGTACTTGGGAGCAGACGGACACTGCAGAGAAGCTGCTCGAAGCCATCAAGTAAGCGCAACAGACCCAGCAAGGCGCTGCTTGGTGAGAACCCCTGAGTATCACAACCACACGGCGCCTGAGGGCCTGAAACCTGCATCGAAAACGCCACGACGGCGGAACGGTGAGGCGGAGGGCCATCGGCTGGGTATGTGTCACCCCTAAAAAGGGATTTCACAGCCTGCCGCAGCGAGGCGCGAGGCATCCGAACAAGGTCACAAAAATGCGTAGCGACACCGTAAAACCTTGCTTTAGGTAGGCCGTATGGTACAATAAAGTAAAGATATTCAGGAGGCAATCACATGGCAATTATGACAGGTCGGTATAGCAACAAGGAACTCCGAAACGATGGGTATTATCCCGTCGGCATCAGCGTCGGCAAGCCCAGATTTTCAACTGGGTACGAGATCCGTGAACAGTGCTACGCGCTGGCTCCGCGGTACGATATGCTGAAGCTGGGCTATGAGGAGTACAAGGCCGAGTATTTCAAGAAGCTGGATAAGATCGGCGTCGATAAGATTATCGGCATCGTCCAGCGGCTTGACGCCAAGGCTCAGGAGGAGGACAAGAAGCTGGTTCTGCTCTGCTTTGAGGACATCCGTAAGCCTGAGAACTGGTGCCACCGCACGTTGTTTGCGGAGTGGTGGCTGGCCCACACCGGCGAGGTCATCGAGGAGATGCCTGAGGCTGACGCTTTGAAGCAGCCTAAGGCGGCAAAACCGCCTGAAGAGAAAGTTGAGCAACTGAGCCTGCTGTAACCGGCAGGCCGGTGATGTGCGGTGGCGGAATAGGTAGACGCAGCAAGGGTATGCGGCGCAGAAGGGCACAACAGAACGCAGACCTATTGGGGTTAAGTAGCTACCTCGGACGGGAAGAAAGCACGTTGTACGCTGCCTGCGCTATGCGGGGTGACAAATCCCCGCCCGCACATCAGATACCCGGAACTGGTGAAAGAGCATCACGCCCTCTATCCTTGAGGGAGTTCCTACCTCGCAAGTAGGGTTCCGGTCCATATACGGGCGAATGTCCCAAGGTGGCGACACGGTCTCCAAAACCGCGTGTGGTGGGTTCGATTCCCAACCGTCCGTGCCATAGGCCCCGACCATCGGGGCAACATCCGGGAATAGTGAAAGGTATCACGCTCGGCATCCTGTCGAGAGTTTCCGCCCCGTAAGCGGATTCCCGGTCCATATCCGGGCTTGGTGAAAGTGCATCATTCCTGCCTCCCCGGCAGGCGTTCCAGCCTCGCAAGCTGGGGCCCGGTCCAGAATACGAGAAAGGCAGTCGGAGAACCGGCTGCCTTTTCTCTTGCATCGAGGAGTGACTCCATGAGGAAGATCGGACTGATCGTAGCCTGCCAGAAGAAGGGCGTATCGCGGCAAGAACTGAACGACCTGTGCCCTCGGGAGTATTACTACGACTTCCTGACGTGGCTCTGTATGCAGGCAAATGCTGTGGCTGTGTGGAACAACGACTGCTGCTACGGCCTCAGCATTAACCGGAAGCAGATTGGGACGCTGCGAAGACTGAAAATGGCCGGCGTGTACGGCGGCACTATTCCGAAGATTTAGGGGGAGTAATTTCCACGATATGAACGGAAACGATAATGCTGGCAAAGAAAATCTTGATTTTGCATCTGTTTCGATGTATCATAGCAAGCACAGAGATAATCGAAACGGAGGTGAAGATATGACATCGAGAGAACTTATGGATGCAGCTCTGGCGAAAACGAAGAACTCGCAGGCGTGGCTCGCCCGTCAAATGGGTTGGACTCCGCAGAACTTCAACCTGCGTTTGAACCGGAACAGCATCAGGGCTGACGAGTTTTTGGCACTCATGGACGTTCTCGGCGTCGATGTGACCTTCACGATGCGCAAGACTGGCGAGATCCTGAAGCCTCACGTCAGCGGGCACGGCCGCAGGCTGTGCGGTAACTGCGACAAGATTACGTTCGATACCGCGGCTGCGGAGGCCATCTCGAACAGCTTTTATGAGGACGGCGTCAACGAGTTCAATGCAGACGGCGAAGCCGCTGAGTTGTACGTTGACAGCGAAGGCCGGTATTTCATGGCGGAGTATCACACGGACACGTCCAAGGACAGGCTGCGGACAGTCCAATCAAGCGTCGCCGCCGCATTCGTGGAGAAGTATGGCACCCAGATTGAAAAGGGGCCGAAAAAAGAATAAGCGCACGATGAAGCCACCCTCTCGGTTACGACCGGGAGGGTGTTTTTTTATAGCCAAATGCCCCGTACACCCGCTGCGCCTCGTACGGCCACGCACACGACCGTCACGGCCCCCTGCACCCATTCACACCGCTGACGCTACGAGGCGGTATAGGCCCTGTACGGGCTGTTTACGGACATATTCTGAAACGTATATAGATAGAAAATTTCTTCATAAAAATTAACGAAAACATATTGACATAGGTAGGTATCGCAGTATAATAAAGTTACAAAATAACCAGATGGATAATCGGAGATAGCCAGAGCAACAGTTCAGGAAAGTCTCCGGTTCTCTTACAAAGAAAAGGAGACAGCGATATGGCAAGCCAGTATGACAGCATCAAAACCGCGGAGGAGCTTCTGAAGGAAGTAGCGGCACACGGTCTGAGCACCAAGCCTGAGGACATTTGCAGAGCGCAAGACATTTTCGGTCGCAGCGAAGTGAAAGAGCTTATTCGGCTCGCCAATGACAATGGCCGCCTGAATGGGTTCGACGGCGAACATGATCCGCGTGGTACTTATTCCTCTGGCCGCGTTGGACTGAGCAAGTATTTCTATCAGGTCGCTTTTAAGATCTGGAGCTGGGAGGATGCGACTCGCTTCTACAATCAGCACAGCAACTTCCCGGTCATTGATGCGCTGGAAGAGAACAAGATGCTTCACCAGCAGGTCAAGGAGCTGAACGGAGAACTAAAACGGGCCAAGGATGACCGCGATGTGGAACACAGAAGATGCCGGGAGGCTGTTGACGCTGAGCAGGCCGCTCAGAAGAAAATCGGCCAGCTCGAAGCGGAGGTTCACGACCGCGACATGACGATCATGGAGCTGAAGGCTAAGCTGTACGACCTGATGATGAAGGAGGGCAAGTGATGGCTATTTTCACCAACGTCTACGGGGACGGTCACACCCCTGACTACGAGGGCTGCGTCCTCGACTGGTACGAGCACAACGGCTACGACGATTCCGACTGGTACGCGATCTGCTGGAACGAAGAGAAGCAGACCATCGACAAGGTTCTATTCGACACCACCCGCTGCGCCTGCAGTGGCCGCGCTGAGATCGACGCCACGCCTGAGGTGCTCCGCAAGGTCTACCACTACTGGAAGACGCTCGGCAAGTCCCTGTTTGACGGGCGCACGAACCGGATGCAGGCCATGAAAATCCACGTCGGCGATACGGTGCGCGTGATCGCCGGTCGCAAGTTCAAGAAGGGGAGCGTCGGCAAGGTCTTTTGGTGCGGCGCCTGCCGCAATCCATACTCCGGTTGCACGGAGGAGCGTATTGGCATTGAGGTTGATGGCAACCGCCAGTTCATCAACGAGTCTCAGGCCGAGCTTATCGGCTGGGAGGCTCGCTTGCAGACCGGCAAGGAGCGCAAGCGCCAGATCCGCAATTTCGCGGTGAACTCGATGCCGAGCCACTATCGCCGGTACTTCTGCAAGAACGATTGGCTGCGGGCGGCGTGGCTCGGTGAGGAGCCGGGATGGAGAGCACTTGTTGGAGGTGAGCAGTAATGGCCGTGGCCGATAAGGTCAGCACGGTTCTGACATGGAGCCTGCAGCTCAGATACCAGATGCTCGACCGCATGAAGCAGGATTGCGAGTATTTCCTCGGGCACGGCAACCGGGTCACGAAGTATCTTTGGGCCGGCAACGTAGCCGACCATATCGAGTACATGAAAGCCCTTTGGTGGAGCTTCCCTGAAAGCGGCAAGCCTGAGTGGCTGACGCTTGAGGAAATCAAGGACTACGAACGGAGGATGGCGGCATGAAGATTTTCGCGGCCTGCCCGGAGTGCGGCTGCACCGACTGGATCAGGTTCGACAGCGGCGGGTTCGTTTGCAACGGATGCGGCCGGCTGATATTCACAGATGAAATGACCTTGAAAGGAGAGGACGACGATGAAGTTGGTAACGGCAACTGATGTTTGGTACACGCAGCAGCAGAAAACTCTCGACGAGATCGCGGAGAAGCTGGGGGTGGTCGCTTACCGCCCAAGCTACCACGGGGCCGAGAGAGATATGGCCTGTTTCGATTACTGAGGAGGACGATATGTACTTAATGGGACGTGACGAATACGAGTGCGACATCTGCGGGTTCCGCGAAAAGTGGGACGCGCACGACGACCACCGCGGGGATATGTGGGAGTGCGAACGGTGCGGGAAACACTTCTGCACGAACTGTTTCAAGAAAGCCTGCGGCGAAGAGGATTTCAGAAAGATGCTGTCCGAAACGGACAATGTGCTCTGCCCCGAGTGCTGGCAGAACCAGTCGCAGAAGAAAGAGTTCAGTATCAACATCCGTGAGACGCTTGAAACACAGGTGGCGGTGGAGGCGGAAAACGAGGAAGCGGCCTTGCGCGAGGTTGAACGCCGTTGGAAAAATGGCGAGTATATCCTCGACGCTGATAATTTCCAAGGAGCCGACTTCTGGGCGGCAGACCATCCGCCCGTCAAGCAAATTGACGCGCAGGAAAAAATAAACTGGTTTGAGCTGTTCCTGAGTCGGATGCGGGACTATTCGGACGGCGAGGTCTGGGGGATCGGCGACGAGCTGATGTGCAAGACGGAAGCCATTGCGGATGCCATGTGCGACCTGCTTTTCCAACTCTACGCTGCACAGGGCGAAGAAGTTGTTTTCCATACCGGGTATTATGACCCGGCAGAAGATGCACGGTCTGGCGAAGAAGACAGATGCACCGGATGGTGGTATGTGGACTGCGATTGAGAGGAGCGCGAAGAGCTGGAATGAAAGTACCGAAGTATATCCGCGAGAAGATGCACAGGATTGCGCTCCACGCAAGAATGGTAAGCGATCTTGACCGTGAAGTGGGAATCTGGTTGGAACAGAACGGGATAGACGTGGAGAAATTGAGCGATGGTGGCGGCAGTGGTTACGAAGAGCTCAGCTATGGCAATGACGTAACGGACGAACTGTGCGCTCAAATTGAACAGATGGAGGCGTAAAGATGGAGAAATACGCGAAGAAACTGCAAGACATCATCAATGAGCAGGACTTTTGCTTCGAGACCGAGGAGATCAAAACGGTTGAAAAGGCGCTCGGAGTGTTGAAAATGTACGAGGATGCCAACATCCCGGCTGAAGCCTGCGCGGAGTACAGGAAGTTTGAGGACGAGCTGATCCGCGACGGCATGAGTCTTCAGCACGTTCTCGACCTACTCAAAGCGGAGAAGGAGGGACGGCTGAAGGTCAGACCTGAGAGCCTCGGCCAATGTTGCGCGCAGTGCCATCACTTCCTCAGAGAGCCTATGAAGGCGTCAGGCATCTGCGAGGTTCGCAAGAACAAGCATTACCCGCGAGCTGGTACGCCGCTTTATTGCTGCCAGTCGAAAAAAGCCTGCCTTGACTTCGACGAGCGCGGCGAGCGGCCCATCCGGTATCAGGAGGCATGACGATGGAGCGCCTAACGATACGAAACAGCGACGGCACGGTATCTCAGCCGACCGGCACGACGGTCGAAGCCGTGTTCTACCGGCTGGCCGACTATGAAGACACCAACCGCGAACCGGCCGAGATCCGCAAGCTGGAGCGAGAGTACCGCACAGCCGTCAATGAACTGTGTGCTATGTGCGGCCGATACAAGCAGGAACACGAAGGAGCCTGCCGCGGATGCCGGTGGAAAAAACCTGTGTGATAGGAGGTAGCCTGAATGGCAAGAGGACGGCAGCAAAAGTGGATATGCCTTGACTGCGGAGCTGCCTTTGCCGTGCAGGGCATAGCCCCGAAGATGTGTTGCGCCTGTGGGTCTGCGAGGCTTGGGCGGGCGCCGAGCTTGGAACTGGCCGAAAATTTCGCAGAGAAGCGGCTGGAGCTTGAGCAGGTCTGCCACGAGCTGAACGGTGCCTATGGTCGATACGCTTCGTTGAAGACTCGGTACGACGAGATCATGGCCTACTGGAAGCAGCAGAAGCGGCGTGGATATATCACGCCAGAAGAGTATCAACAACTGGCCGAGGAGTTCATCGGAGCGCGGCCGGTGAAAAATAAGGAGGACGAAACAAATGGCAAAGATCCCTGAGAATGTGCTGAATGTGCTGGGCGAGTGCAGAGCGGACGGAAACCTGCTTTACCTGCCGAGCGTTCAGCTTGACCGCAAGACTTACACGGAGGTCAACAAAGTTCTGGAGAACATGGGCGGCAAGTGGAACCGAAAGGCAAAGGCCCACGTCTTCGCTGAGGATGACGATGTGGCGGAGATGCTGGAGAACGTACTACTCACGCAGGAAGTGAAAGACCTGAAGCGCGAGTATCAGTTCTTCCCGACGCCTCGCGCCGTCGCCGAGCGAATGTGCGAGATGGCTGAGATCGACAGCGCATCCGAGGTGCTGGAGCCGTCCTGTGGCAACGGCCAACTGTCGGACGTCATCTGGGAACACTCGCCCGCCGGTATGTGCTGTATCGAGCTGAACACCGACATGAAGCGGTATCTGGCTGAGAAACCCTACGGTGTGAACTACCGCGATTTTCTGGACGTGACGAAGAAGGAGATCGGCTCCATCAACCGCGTCGTGATGAACCCGCCCTTTACGCGGCATCAGGACATCGACCATGTGCGCCACGCCTATGACCTGCTGGACGCCGGCGGTATTCTGGTTGCCATCATGTGTGAGAGCACGTTCTTCCGCACAGATAAGAAGTCTGTGGAGTTCCGGGACTTCCTCGACAGCGTGTATGCACAGGCAATCAAGCTGGAGCCGGGAGCGTTCCACGAAAGCGGCACGGACGTTGTTACCCGCATCGTCAAAATCAGAAAGCCGCTGTAAGACACGAATAGAGCGATTCCAGCCGAGGACGGCAATACTTTCATCATTACGCGGTGCTCCAGAGGATGTAGAGCCTTGCTCTGCCCTCTGGTTGCCACTTGGCTAAACCGAAATGCCATAGAGAAAGGAGATGGAACCATGAACGGAGCAACAGGCTTCCATATCGACGTGAGGCCGGTGTCAATTACGTTTACTTGCCCGCACTGCGGCAGGGAAGTCAGAGTTCCGTGGCAAGAACTCGATGTTCCAGAGTGCTGGGGCGATGACTGGGGCTACGCCGAATGCCCTGACTGCGAAATGGAGGTGAAGTTGGGTGACTACGAGTACGACTGAAATGCCGAAGCTACGGCTTGGAGATTGGGTATCATGCAGCGCCTACATCAGACCGAGCGGCAACCACTTCGAGATCGACAACGAAGACACGGGAACGGCACTGCTGTGGGAGAAGGACGCAACGGAGGGCCGAGAGATTGAAGATTACGAGTCCTGCGATAAGTTCGTGACGAAAACGGCTTTGTTTACCGGAGTCTTCGTCGGCGTGACATGGCTCTGCACGGAATTGTTCTGCGAATGGAACGAACCGCCGTACGGAAGAAGCGGATTCCAATGCAGCTCAACCAATCCGAAGCCGTTTGCCATCGTCTACTACGCCGAGAACAAGAAGCGGATGGTGCCGATAGACAGCGTTGAGAAGGTGGAGCGATGAATTATTACGAAATCTATGACCGATACAGCGGCGAACTGCTGACCAGAGGCAACGCGGCCGAGTGTCGGAAAGCCCTTGGATGCGCCAGCCTCGACGGCTTTTACGCCTTGGCAAACCGGGCGCGGCGGGGGATCAACAAAAAATATCGGGTCGTCATCAAAAAAGGCGGGCAGGTAGACTACCCCGTGCTCGGTAAGGATGACCCGCTTTACCAGAAGGAGGGATAGCAAGTGGCAAAACTGAAACCGATCCTGTTCAACACGGCGATGGTGCAGAAAATTATGGCCGGTGAGAAGACCGAGACCCGGCGCGTAGTTCTCCCGCAGCCTGAAGGCGCACGGTTCGTCCTCGACTGCGATGAAGAGAACCGGACGTTTGACCTGATGTGCGGAAACAACGGGGCTGGCGGTATCTTCCGCGACTGGGCAGAGACCGTCAAGCCGAAGTTCTGGTTCAACGACGTGCTCTATATCAGAGAGACATGGCGTGTCCAGTCTGCGCACCGCTTCGAGGCGGATGCAAAGATCGAGTTCCGAGCAGGTGGCCCGCTCGGAAAAATCCAGTTCCCCGGCGGATGCTCCGACTCGGAATCCAGAGAGGCGTTTGACCAGTTTATCGCTAAGTGGAGTACCGACTCCAAGTGGAACCCCTCGATTTTCATGCCAAAAGAGGCGGCGAGGACATTCCTGAAAATCGTGGACGTTTCCGTGGAGAGGCTCGGAGACATCAACGGCGGCGGGTTGAAGGCTGAAGGCATTGACCGGAACCAGCCGTACAGAGCCATGCGCATGGATTTTCGGGATCTCTGGAACAGCACCATCTCTGCAGACCAACTCGACGAGTTGGGATGGTATGCGAACCCGTGGGTCTTCGTCTACAAGTTCCAGCAGATCGGCAGAGAGGAGGCGCTGGCATGAGACGAGGGGTTATCGTGAAGACGCTGAGGTGCTGTGCTGAGCTGAACTGCAGGGGATGCCCGCTGGAGAAATTAAGAGAGGGCAGAGGATGCACGACGAAACTGGCAAAGGAGGTGCTGAAACAGATGCAGGCAGACGACGCAGAGCGTCGGAAGCAGTATGCGCAGACGTTGCCGAAGGCAATAGCCATCGACTTTGACGGCTGCCTCTGCGCAAACGCATACCCGGACATCGGCGCTCCAAACTGGGAGATTATCGTCGCAGCAGCGGCAGAGCAAATCGCCGGAGCGGGCCTCATTCTCTGGACGTGCCGAGAGGGAGAACTGCTTGAGAACGCGCTCGAAGCCTGCGCCAGATGGGGCCTGCATTTCGATGCCGTGAACGACAGCTTGCCGTCGTGGAAGAAGTTTTACGGGAACGACACCCGCAAGGTCGGCGCGACTGAGTATTGGGATGACAAAGCATACCGAGTTCAGAACGGGAAGCTGATGAAGGAGGTCGCACATGAAATGGATTGACAGGCTGAAGGCAAAAATCATACATGCACTCGGCGGCCTGACACGCGCTGAGGCGACGTTTCCTGCGCCCATCGCGCAGGTCCTCCATTACGACATCCAGACGGTCAGGATGGTGAAGATCGTGCCTGCCTTTACCAGAACGCACGAGGCCGAAATAGAGAAGATGCTCCGAGCGGAGATTGCGCACAACATCGCGGAGTATGTGATGGAACACGACGCTGTCGTTTACGAGAGGCAGGAAGAAGAAAACAACGACCTGCAGCTCTCGGCGACCTTCCGGTTCCTTCAGCCGCATGAGGGGGAGTGGAAGATATGAGAAATTGCGCACAAATCGGCATCGACGACGAAATCTTCGTTGACAGCTTCGCGGGAGGCGGTGGTGCATCGACGGGCATGGAGGTCGGCCTCGGCATTACGGTGGCGGCGGCCATCAACCATGACCCTGCGGCGATCCTGATGCACAAGACGAACCACCCGTACACAGAGCATTATCAGGCGTCCGTTTGGGATGTTGACCCGCGTGACGTATGCCGCGGGCGTCCTGTGGGCGGCGCGTGGTTCTCGCCCGACTGCAAGCATTTCAGCAAGGCTAAGGGCGCAGCTCTCGTTGATAAGAAAATCCGTGGCCTTGCGTGGATCACCCTGAGATGGGCCGCTCTGGTGCGGCCGCGAGTGATTTTCCTCGAAAATGTCGAAGAGTTCCAGACATGGGGGCCGGTCAGGAAAGGCAAACCCGTAAAGAAGCTGGCAGGCACGACGTTCAGAAAGTTCATCGGCCAGCTTCGGGATCTCGGCTACGAGGTCGAATGGCGTGAGCTGGTGGCGGCTGACTACGGCGCACCGACCAGCCGCAAGCGGTTCGTTCTGATTGCCCGTTGCGACGGAAAGCCCATTGTGTGGCCCGAACCGACCCACGCTCCGCGGGATAGCGAAGCCGTGAAGAGCGGCAGGCTGAAACCGTGGCGCAGCGCGGCGGAAATCATCGACTGGAGCCTACCTTGCCCGTCCATCTTCGACACCAAGGAGAAAATCAAGGAGCGGTACAATTTGAAGGCGGTGCGGCCTTTGGCGGACAACACCATGCGGCGCATCATCCGCGGCGTGGATAAATTCACCATCAAGAGCGGCCAGCCGTATATCGTCCCGACCGGCTATGGAGAACGAAAGGGACAGGCTCCACGGGTACACGACATCGAGGAACCGCTGCCTACGGTGGTCGGGAGCGGCAAGCACAACCTCTGCAAGCCGGTGCTGGTGCCGTTCACGGCGACGAACACCAGCAACAGCGTCGGAGCGCCTGCCGGTGATCCGGTACATACCGTGACGACAGCAGGGAACCAGATGCTTGTAACCCCATATCTGGCCGAATGTAATCACGCAGGAGGCGGCCACGTCGCTGATGTGCGTGGCCCATACAAAACCATTACCGCCAAGCATACGGGCGGTATCGTGGCGCCCTCGCTCATTCAGTACCATACCGAGCAGACAGAAAACGTCCGAGCCTCTGGCCTCGGCGCTCCGATCCCCACCGTGGATGCCTCGAACCGCTACGGCCTGACCTGTGCAAATCTTGTGAAGTATTACAGCGGTGTGGTCGGCGAGAAGATGGAAGAGCCGCTTCCGACGGTGACGGCCATCGACCACAATGCGGTGTGCGCGGCCCATGTGGTGAAGTTCAAGGGAGACAACTTGGGAAGCAGCCCTGCAGAACCGATGCAGACCGTAACGGCAGGCGCGGGCCAGAAAAAGGCTTGCGGCGGAGGAACCTTCGCCCTCTGCGACACGCTGCTTTGCAAGGCTGGCCCGGACGAGAATCTGTATCGCTGGCCGCTGATCCGCGAACTGCTGAACCGCTACTGCGGTTATAAGCTGGCCGATGACGACCTGCTGCTTCTGAGCATCGGCGGGACGCTCTACTTCATCGCAGACATCGGCCTGCGGATGCTCTCCCCGAGAGAGCTTTACAATGCGATGGGGTTCCCACCCGATTACATCATCGACCGCGATTATATGGGCAACCCGTACCCGAAGAACGAACAGGTCGCCCGCTGTGGCAACGCCGTTTGCCCGCCGATGGCTGCGGCTGTTGCAAGGGCCAACTTCCCCGAATACGTCGCCAAAGTGGGCGACACCATCACGACAATGGCCGCCCTGTTGGACATGGTGGCGGTGTAGAAAGGAGCAAGACATGGACAAAAAGAAATTGATGGAGCTGGCAGAGCGGTATCAGCACAAGGCTGACACGGCGTTCCAGAACTATCAGGAGACGGGCGTTACCCGTTACGACACGGCCAGACGGAACAACGAGGACATGGCGGAGGCTTTGCGAATGGCGGCCTCTGCCAAGGAAGACCACGACCGGATGATCCACCTGAGAGGGGTGCTGAGCCAACTGGCATGGCGGGCTGCGGAGGCAAACCGTGCCAGCGAAGAGGAGCGGCCTCGGAAGATGCAGGCGGTGCTCGGAGAGCTGCTGTCTGCGGCCCGTATGCAGGGCTTGATCCGCGACGAAGGAGGTGATTTCAAATGAAAATCGTCATCGTGCATCACCTGAACGATGCGCAGCACTACCTTTTCGGAGTACCCGAGGAGAGAGACTTGAAGAAGGATGATCTGGTGCTGGTACGCAACAGCCGAGGCGAGGTGCCGGCGGTCTGCGTCTGCGACAGCTTCAGCGTCCCCGAAAACGTGCTTGAGCAGTTGCAGAAAATGTACGGCGGGAAGACCCTGAAGTGGGTCATCGGAAGCGTTGAGTTCCTGCGCTGGGAGCAGGAGAAGGAGGAAGCGAAATGAAAAAGTATGTGCCCATTGTGACCGACGACCCGCAGGACAATGTGGAGGCGGCGCTGAACTTGGTGTTCATCAAGGACGAAGAGGTTTACGTCCGCGGCTATGGGCCGGCGCCTGACTTCTCAGACGCGACCCTGAGCAACGTGACGCGGGACATTCTGCAGAAGTACAGCCCCGAAACCTTGGAGAACGTACGCCTCAAAGACGATTTGGAGCTTTCGTGTGCGACCTCTGAGTGGCTGTTCGACGGCATTGATACGATCGAGGGCGTGGTTGCCCTGCTCTACACGATGGCGTGGGCCTTCGCAGAGACCAGAGAGCGCCTGCGGATGTACGAGGAGACGCGGCTCTCTCCGATGGATCTGAAAGACCGGCTGATCGCGCCGTTCCAGAACGATATGTTCGCTATGGTCTGGGGAGCGTTCAAGAAGCTGTACCCCGACAAGGAGTGCGAGATCTACTGGGAGCCGCAGATCCGCGACGAAGAGGACGGCAAGCCGGTGTATGGCCTGACCGACTTTGCCGACGATGGTTCTGTTGCCGTCTTCGTCAAGCCGAGCCTTGAGGTTGCGGACGCGGTTGAGATCCTTGCGCATGAACTCGCCTATGTGGCGGTCGGCATTGAGCACGACCACGACGAGGTATGGCAGGAGGCGTTCGACAAGATTTTCGAGGAGTACAATCGCATCGGAAATCAGATGTTTCCCAACGGGGAGCAGTGCGTGATGGACGACCCTGATGAAAAGTGAGCTGCGGTTTTCGTGGCCTGATACTGGAGAGTTGTCGGTGCGGATCAACGGAAACGAGTCGGCAGCTCTCCGTTTCTTTCCGTCGGAAGAGGCCATCATAGACGGTCTGCGTAAAAACGGCGTAGAGGCCGCGTACGGCGATTTTGCAGATACCAACCCACACACCCACGGAAACGAAACAGACGCGCTCCTGACGATTTCTGGCGATTCCTGACGGTGTCCTGACTTCACAATCACATTTACTGGTGGTATAATCACAAATACAGAGGCTTTGCGAACGCTTTTGGCCTCTTTGATAACGGAGGGAATGACTATGACAACAGGCGAGCACGGTGGCTACGAGGCCGCCGCACGACAGTACAACGACTGCATCCGCGCCGGCCAGATCGCGCAGGCTGTCGAATGGCTGATGGAGATGGCTGAGATCCTTGAGAGCGAGAAGCGATACACCGATGCCCTGAAGCTGGGAATGCTGACGTTCTACTTCGCCACGAGCGGCGTGTACGCTGAGCCGGTCATTGAGGATCGCCTCGCAAAGCAGATATGCCGCGTAGTCTGGGAGACGGGCCTTACGCTCCATGAGCGCGAGGAGCTGTTCCTCGACACGATCCGCGACGACACGCTGCCAGAGCATATCATGTCGGCCAAGGACTGCGCGTACATCTTCGACGTCTGCGCCGCCGGCAGGGTGGAGGACGCGAGAGAAATGCTGGGCCGATTCGTGACGGCTCACGCTGCAAAGTAAATACAGAAGCGGAAAGCAAAAAGAGGCACGGACGTTGCTCTCGACGCTCGCACAGGGCCCGTAACAACTCCCCACCCATGAGAGCAGCCGACAGTGCCGCTATGAATGAAGTCTTTACCCCGGTGTACGAGTGCCAATACATCACGAAGGAGTAAAGAAAATGAACAGAAATCTGAACGAGGCAATTTTCGACATCGCAAAGGTGGAGGCCATCATGTTTGCTTTCGAGAATACCTATCTGGAGCTGGATGTGGCGCCGGCTGACAGAGCGCGAGCCGACATGGCGACGGATGCCTTCTATGCCATTTGGGACGCCATCAGGAAGGTGTCGGATGACCTCGACCGTCTGGCTGGAGATTGCCGAGTGGTGGATGCCATCTACGCCGTCAACGATGTTCGGCGGCGCCTTGGCACCTTGAAAACCGAAGACTGAACAGGAGAGAGGCCGGGGATTTCCCGGCCTCTTTGCTGTTCTTGCCACAAAATATGTATAACATATTGACTTTGAGGTATAATGTGATATAATATACTCAAAGAAATTAAAGGAGTGATTTCAGATGGCGAAAGTATCAACCAGCATTTCCATTGACGCCGATGTGAAAGCACAGGCTCAAGCTCTGTTCGCAGACTTCGGCCTTGACCTGTCCACCGCAATCAACATCTTCCTGCGGCAGTCGATCCGCGAGAATTGCATCCCGTTTGCCATTCAGCGCGAGGTTCCCAATGCGGACACCATCGCCGCTATGCGGGAGGCTGATGACATGGTAAACCACCCTGAGCAGTATGAGACCTTCCACAGTATGGAAGACCTGAAGAGGGCTTTGGAGGCATGAAGTACGATGTGAGGATGTCCACCCGCTTCAAGAAGGATATGAAGCTGGTGCAGAAACGTGGGTACGACCAGAGGCTTATTTTCGAGGTAATCGAATTGCTTGCCAACGGCATGAAGCTCGACGAGAAGTACAAAGACCACCTCCTGACCGGCGATTACGGCGGTTTCCGTGAGTGCCATATCACGCCCGATTGGCTGCTGGTGTACCAGTACAGGGAGCAGGAGCTTTTGCTGCTACTGTCCAGAACTGGAACCCACAGCGACCTGTTCTGAACTATGGAGCAGGCGGCGATGACGTACAAGGGGTATTCGGCAAGGCCCGAATACTCCGCCGAGGACGGGGCCTTCTTCGGAAGGCTCCTCGGCATCAACGACTTAGTGAACTTCGAGTCCGCAAATGCAGAGGGCTTGGAGGAAGAGTTTCATAAGGCAGTGGACGACTATCTGGCGTTCTGCTCCGAAATAGGGAAGCAGCCCCAGACACCAACCGTCTGAAAATACGAGAAAGATTGCAGAATGTGGCGCGGCGGTCTTGACTGCTGCGCCTTGTTTCTGTAAAATACGGAGGAAATGCGATGAATTACTATGCAGAAAATCCGAAAATCACGCTTCGCGTGAGCATCGGTGACGCGATGTTTATCTCCTGATGCATACGAATCGTATATGCATTGCATATACGATTCGATATTCTGTATATTCAAAATGTGAGGAACGAGCTATGTTCAAGGTCATCAAATACGAGGGCAAGGCCCGGCGCGGCAAATTCCAATGCGCCCACGGCGGCGAGGTGCAGACGCCGGTTTTCATGAACGTCGGCACGCAGGCGGCGATCAAGGGCGGCGTGAGCGCACTGGACCTCAAGGAGCTCGGCTGTCAGATCGAGCTGTCCAACACCTACCATCTCCATCTCCGCCCGGGCGACGATGTGGTGCGCCAAATGGGCGGACTGCACAAATTCATGCACTGGGACGGCCCGATCCTGACGGACTCCGGCGGCTTCCAGGTGTTCTCCCTTGCGGGGCTGCGCAAGATCAGGGAGGAGGGTGTCACCTTCGCCTCTCACCTCGACGGCCACCGCATCTTCATGGGGCCGGAGGAGAGCATGCGCATCCAGTCCAACCTCGGCAGCGACATTGCGATGGCCTTCGACGAGTGCGTGGAGAATCCGGCGCCCTACAAGTACGCGAAGGACTCCTGTGAGCGCACGCTGCGCTGGCTGGAGCGCTGCAAAGCAGAGCATGACAAGTTAAACTCCTTGCCGGATACCGCCAACCCGGGGCAGATGCTTTTCGGCATCAATCAGGGTGCGACCTTTGAGGATCTGCGCATCTGGCACATGAAGGAGATCGCAAAGATTGACTGCGACGGCTACGCCATCGGCGGTCTTGCGGTCGGCGAGCCGACGCAGGTGATGTACGACATCATCGACGCGGTCGAGCCCTATATGCCGCAGGACAAGCCACGCTACCTGATGGGCGTCGGCACGCCGTCGAACATCATTGAGGGCGTGGCGCGCGGTGTGGACTTCTTTGATTGCGTGATGCCGGCACGCAACGCGCGCCACGGCAAGCTCTTTACATGGGGCGGCGCGATCAATCTGAAAAACGAGAAATACAAGCTCGACGAGCGCCCGATCGACGAGCGCTGCGACTGCCCGACCTGCCGGAATTTCTCGCGCGCCTATCTGCGCCATCTCTTCAAAGCGGATGAGATGCTGGCGCTGCGCCTTGCGGTGATGCACAATCTCTATTTCTACAACAAGCTCACGGAACGCATCCGCGACGCGCTGGATGCCGGCGAGTTTGCGGCCTTCCGCGCGGAATACAGCGAAAAGCTTTCGGAAAGAGCGTAATTTGCCGCAGAAAACTCTTGCACATTAGGACGGATTCGGCTATAATGACAGCAATGCTGTTATGGCGGAACCTTAAAAACGAAAGGAACTTTAACAATTATGGAATCCCTTCTTCTCATGGTCGCGATGATCGCGGTCTTCTATTTCCTCATCATTCGTCCGGAAAACAAGCGCAAAAAGCAGGCGGAGCAGATGCGCAGCAGCCTGAAAAAGGGCGACCGCGTCACCACCATCGGCGGTATGGTCGGCAAGATCGTGCAGGTCAACGACTCTACCATCGTCTTTGAGACGAGCGAGGACCGCGTCCGCATCGAGGTGACCAAGTGGGCGGTGCAGTCCACCGGCGCGATGGAGCAGGCTGCCGCGCAGAAGAGCGGCAAGAAGGCTGACAAGGTCGAAGAAAAGGTGGAGGAGGCTCCTGCTGTCGAGGAGAAAGCGACTGAGACGGTCGAGGCTCCTGCTGCGGAAGAAAAGCCCTCCTACGATCCCGAGATCAAGTAAATCCTATCCTGACGCGAAAGCGCCGGCCGAATGGTCGGCGCTTTTTTGCGCACTTTTTTCGAGGGCCTGGATATAAAATGCAGCCTTGCGGCATACGCTCTTTTGAACGACCGGGATGGGGAGGGCTATGGAATGGAGAAGAAGCGATTGTCGGTGAGGCCGATCATGCTCGGCTTGGCGGCGGCGATGGGTGCATATCTGGTGCTGCTGACGCTTACGGCCTATCTGACGGTGAGCGGCAGACTGGATGAGGTGCGAATAGGGCAAGCGGTATGGGCGTGTGCCTGCCTTTCGGCCTTCGGCGGTGCGATGATGACATTGCGAGGGAAACGAGGGGCGGCGGCGCTGCCGCTGCTTACTGCTGCGGCGTTCTGGGTATGCGTGTCGCTGCTCGGGCTGCTCGCGTCGGATGCGCCGGACCTGAATGGGGTGCTGAGACTGCTCACGGCGTCTGCGCTTGGCGGGCTGCTTGCGGCGGGACTTGCGCGGCGGGAGAAGGGAAAACGGGCAAAGCGACATAAAACGCCTCGTTCCCGACGGTAAACATAAAGATCGAAAAACGGCACATTCTGCGCGGCGTGAACGGATTGCACAAATATGGCCTGGTGGGGAATGAGGACGGCCTGAAAGACGGTTTCCAGATTTGGTAAACAGCGGTTTTTCACGATACCATATCTTGTTCCGAAAAAGCTCGGTGTACGAAGTTTACATAATGGTGTTTACATAATATTTTGACATAATTGACAAAATTCGGGAAATTGAGGAAATCCGCTTGCGAAACGGGGGCAAATAGCCTATATTTATAAGTGCTTTCGCTCCCTCGCTTTTTGCGCCCTGCGAATTTCCTCGGCGGAAAACAGTGAGGGATTTACATTGAAGCAAAGACGAACGGCGGCGCGTCTGCGATGCGTCAGTCTGCGAAAAATACCGCTTTCCATGCTGGCGCTTGCCGCTTTTTTTCTTCTCGGCGCGGTCCTCGGCGGCATGGTCGCCGCGCGCGGCGCGTCGGCAATGGGCGGCGAGCTGCGCCGATATCTTGAGGGCTACCTTGCCCTGCGCATCGAGGGCGCGCCCTCCTCCGCGGCGGTCTGGCAGACGATGGTCTGCTTTTTCCGTGCGAGCGTGGCGGTGTTCCTGCTGGGCTTTGCCTCCGTCGGCGTGGCGCTCATTCCGGCGGTGTGTGCTGCTCAGGGCTTCCTGTACGCCTATTCGCTTCTTTGCTTCGCCTCGGGTCTGGGGCAGGATGGATTTTTCCTGCTGCCTGTTCTCTTCGCGCTGCGGCTGATGCTTGTGCTGCCCTGCACGCTGCTGCTCGGCAGCGCCGCGTGGGAGACCTCGCGCGGTCTTGCGGCCTTATCGGTCGGCGGCGGAAAGCGGGCGAAGGGCGTGACCTACGGAAAGCGGTATTGGTCCCGTTTCGGGATCGCGTGTGTGTGTTTATTTTTTGGCGCGGCGCTGGAGCTGTGGTTCATTCCACGCATCCTGTCGCTTTTGCTGCGCTGATCTTACGGAAGGAGGTGTGCCGAATGGCGTCCGATTATCTGAAGCTCTATGAGGATTATCTGCGCGAGGAAAAGCACGCCTCCGAAAATACGCTCAGCTCCTATCTTCGCGACCTGCGCCAGTTTTCCGAGCACCTTGCCGCCCAGCGGGTGACCGATCTGCGCAAGGTCAAGACCGCCGCCATCAGCGACTACGTCGCGTGGATGGGCGGCAAGGGGAAGTCCGCCGCGACGGTCACGCGCGCGCTGGCCTCCATCAAGTCCTTTTATGCCTTCCTTGCTGAGCGCGGCGAGATCAAGACCAATCCCGCCAAGGGCGTCGCTGCCCTCAAGGTCGAGCGCAGGTTCCCGGAGATCCTGACCGGCAAGGAGGTCGAGCTGTTCCTCGACCAGCCCCGGTGCGTGGACGCCAAGGGCTACCGCGATCACGCGATGCTCGAGCTGCTCTACGCCACCGGCATCCGCGTGAGCGAGCTCATCTCGCTCGACGAGAGCGACTGCAGCCTTTCCGCCGGCTTCATCCGCTGCGAGAGCAAGGGCAAGGAGCGCATCATTCCGCTCTATCCCGCTGCGGTCAAGGCACTTTCGGATTACATCAAGGATGTCCGCCCTCAGCTGCTGGCCGATCCCGAGGAGACGGCGCTGTTCGTCAACATGAACGGCGAGCGCATGAGCCGTCAGGGCTTTTGGAAGATCGTCAAGCACTATCAGGAGATGGCGCAGATCGACAAGGACATCACGCCGCACACGCTGCGCCACTCGTTCGCGGTGCATCTGCTGGAAAACGGCGCAGACCTGCGCGCCATTCAGGAAATGCTGGGCCATGCGGACATTTCCTCCACACAGATCTACACCCACGTTGTGAAAAAACAGCTGCGGGACATCTATCAGAAGGCGCACCCGCGCGCGTAATAGAAAAAGGAAACGGGAAGGACGCTTCGGCGTCCTTCTCTTTTTGCCCTCCGGCGCAATGCACCGCTCCCAGCGCGGGCGCATAGTATGCTGCGAGGAGGGGAGAGTATGGAACGCTATTTACTGGTCGCACGCTCCATCACGCACGCCCAGCAGATGATGAAGGTCCTGGACCGTGCGGGCATCCGCACGCGGGTGCTGCGCGCGAGCGCCGAGCTGACGGGCCGTGGCTGCGGCTACACGCTGGAGGTCGCGGAGCGGAATTACGCCGCCGCCATCCGCCGCCTGCAGGACGCGCAGGTCGAGCCGGTCAAGATCGTTCGGAGGTAGGGCCATGATCTATCTGGACTCCGCCGCGACGACCTTCCAAAAGCCCCTGAGCGTTTCCTATGCGATGCAGAGGGCCATGCGCACCATGTCCTCGCCGGGGCGCGGCGGCTATGCCGCGGCCAGAGCGGCGGAGGAGACGGCCTTCCGCTGCCGAAGCCTTGCCGCCGAGCTGTTCGGTGTACCCTCGCCGGAACAGGTCGTCTTTGCCTCCAACGCGACGCACGCCCTGAACATTGCCATCCGTTCGCTCGTGCCGGAGGGCGGGCGCGTCGCCGTCTCCGGCTATGAGCACAACGCCGTCACGCGGCCGTTGCACGCGCTGGGCGCGAGGATCAAGGTCGCCGCTTCGCCGCTCTTTGACCGCGCCGCGCTGCTGCGCGCCTTTGAAAACAGCATCTCGCCGGAGCTTGACGCCGTCGTCTGCACGCACGTCTCCAATGTGTTCGGCTTCGTTCTGCCGATCGAGGAGATCGCTGCGCTCTGCCGCGCGGAGGGAGTTCCCCTGATCGTGGACGCCTCGCAGTCCGCGGGCATCCTGCCGTTCGAGCTGGACACGCTCGGCGCGGCCTTTATCGCCATGCCGGGACACAAGGGGCTTTACGGCCCGCAGGGGACGGGACTTCTGCTGTGTGCGCACGACGCCGCACCGCTCCTCTACGGCGGCACGGGCAGCGCGTCGCTCGAGCAGACCATGCCGGACTTCCTGCCGGACCAGCTGGAGGCCGGTACGCACAATATGCCCGGCATCGCGGGTCTGGAGGCCGGACTGCGCTTCGTGCGGGAAAGACGGGAGCGTATCGAGCGCCACGAGCGCGCGCTGATCGCGCGGGCCGCCGCTGCGCTGCGCGGAATGGACGGCGTTACGGTCTATGCCGCGCGGGACGCCGCGGAGCAGGTCGGGGTGCTGTCCTTCAACCTGGATGGCAGGGAGCCGGAGAAGACCGCGGACGCGCTGGCGCAGCGGGGCTTTGCCCTGCGCGGCGGGCTGCACTGCGCGCCCTACGCCCACCGCACGGCGGGAACGCTGCCGAACGGAACGGTGCGCCTGAGCGTATCCACCTTCACCTCGGCGGCGGATATCGACGCCTTTGCCCATGTGCTGCAGAGCATCGTGCGCGGCTGAAGGCTGCGCTGCACAAATTCATGGAAAATTCATGCTCTTTCGGTTGCTTTTTTTTGCGGATTATATTAGAATATGAATAACTATTGCTTAAGAGGGATATGCCATGGAATTTGTGATGACCATACTCGAGGGCGCGTGGCGTTATGTGACGACCATCCGCATCGCGGACTATCTGGATATCGCGCTGATGGCCTATTGCTGCTATCTGCTGCTCCGCCTCGTGCGCAGCACTCGCGCGGAGAGCTTGGTCAAGGGCATCATGGTGTTTCTGCTGGCGCTGTGGATCTCGCATGTATTCAAGCTCAATGGCATTTACTTTATCCTCAACCACATGCTTGATGTCGGCATCCTCGCACTGATCGTCCTCTTCCAGCCGGAGATTCGCCGCATTTTAGAGCAGGTCGGCTCGAGTAAGCTGCGCTCGTTCATTCCCTTTGCCGCAAAGCAGCAGTCGAGCGCCATTGAAAACGCCATCGCGCAGACGGTGCTCGCCTGCACCGAGATGTCCAAGACCCGCACGGGCGTGCTGATCGTCTTTGAGCGTGAGATCAACCTCGACGAGATGGCGCGCACCGGCACCATCGTGGACGCGCAGGTGAGCAGCGAGCTGCTGAAAAACATCTTCTTCGTCAAGGCCGCGATGCACGACGGTGCGGTCATCATCCGCGACGGGCGCATCCTGGCGGGCGGCTGTATGCTGCCGCTGTCGAAGAATGTGAACCTCAGCCGCGACCTCGGTATGCGCCACCGCGCGGGCATTGGCATGAGCGAAAATTCCGACGCCGTGGTCGTCATCGTCTCGGAGGAGACGGGCACCATCTCCGTCGCCATCGGCGGACTGCTCAAGCGTCACCTCAAGCCGGAGACGCTCGAGAAGCTGCTCATCAACGAGCTCATGCCGCAGACAGAGGAACCGGGAGCGGACAAGCCGCAGCTGCATTTGCCGCGTATCCTGAAAAAGCGGAAGGAGGACGACGAAGAAAATGGAGCAAACTAAAGGCCGCAGGGCGTTTTGCATCGGCTTGTCGATCCTCATTGCGCTGCTCGTTTGGTTCTACGCCAACGACGACACGGAGATCGAGATCTCCGTCAACGATGTGCCGATAGAATTTACCAACGAAGACACCACGCTGGCGGATAAGGGGCTCATGCTTCTCTCGAACGAGGAGGAGACGATCGACCTCAAGCTGAGTATGCCGCGCAGCACCTACTTCAAGCTCGACCCCGGCAAGATCCGCATCGTGGTCGATCTCAGCTCGGTCACAACGACCGGCACACAGACGATCACCTACAGCGTGCTCTATCCGCGCGGGCCGCGCGGCGAGCTGCTTTCGAGCAGCATCACGCAGAAAGAGCCGACCGTCCGCTCGACCACCATTGAGATCGGCGAGCTGTTCCGCAAGAATGTGGAGATCCGCTGCAAGGTCGTCGGCAACGTGGCGGAGGGCTATATCGCCGGCACGGTCCGTATGCTGCCCGAGACGCTTGAGGTGCGCGGCCAGCAGGTCGACATCATGCAGGTGAGCTACGCGCAGGTCACGCTGAACATTGAAAACGCGACCTCCACGGTCGTGGAGCTGCTGGGCTTTGAGCTGTACGATTTCAGCGACCAGCTCATCCGCTCGAACCGCATCCATCCGGCCAGCGAGAGCATCCAGGTGACGATGCCGGTGATGACGGTCAAGGAGGTCCCGCTCACGGTCGAATTTGTCGAAACGCCCGGCTCGCGGCTCGAGAACGTCAAGTGGGCGCTGACGCCGATCGACACGATCACGCTCTCGGGCGACGCCTCGACGATGGCTGCCATCGACGAGATCAAGCTCGATACGCTCTCGCTCGCCGATCTCAAGGCGGCGGAGACCTTTACCTACGATATTCCGCTTCCTGACGGCGTGGACAATCTCAGCGGCGTGACGAGCGTGACGCTGACCATCCTGTTCGACGACATCGACTCCCTGACGGTGGACGCCACGCAGTTCGGCTACGAGAACCTGACGACCGAGCGTGATGTGACGGTCGTGACCTCGACGCTGAGCGTGACGCTGCGCGGCACGAGCACGGCGCTCGCGCAGGTGAATGAAGAAAACCTCCGCGTGGTGGCGGACCTGACGAACGTTTCCGACGCGGACGGCGTCTATACCGTCCCTGCAACGGTTTATGTGGACGGGCTGGACGTCGGCGCCGTCGGCAGCTATCAGGTGACCGTGCGTTTGAGCGGCGGAGCGGAAAACAGTACAGAGCATAACTGAAGGAGAACCTATGACCCAGATAGCAACGGTTGAAAAAATATTGCGCGGAGGCAGGGCGGAGATCTCCGTTCCCCGCAAGTCCGCCTGCGGACACGACTGCGAGAGCTGCTCGGGCTGCGGGATGCAGGGCTCGTCCACCCATGCGGTGGCGCTCAATCCCATCGGCGCGCAGGCGGGACAGAAGGTCGTGGTCGAGAGCAGCAACAAGCGGCTCTATGGCGTGATGCTGCTGGTCTACGCGGTGCCCATCGTGTTGTTTCTGATCGGCTACTTTGCCTCCTATGCGCTGACCTCTGAAGGCCTGCGCTATGCCGTCGCCATTGCGGCGTTCTGCCTCGGCATCGTGCCGGCGATCCTCTACGACCGCAAGCTGAAGCGCGAGGGCGGGCTGGCGTTCACCATCATACGAACCCTGTAGCGCAGATATGTTCGGCTACGTTCTGCCCTCGCGGGATCGGCTCGACGAGCGGGAACGCGAGCGCTTCCGCGCCGTCTACTGCGGACTGTGCCACACGCTCCGGGAGCGCTACGGCTTTGCCGCGAGCCTCCTGCTCAACTACGATTTCACCCTTTTAGCCATTCTGCTCTCAAGCGGAGACGAGGAGTCCTGCACCGTGCGGCGCTGCGCCGTGCATCCCTGTAAGGGCTGCCGCGCACAGACAAGCACGCCGGCGCTCGAGGCTGCGGCGGACCGGACCGTGATCCTCTCCTGGTGGCAGCTGCGGGATCACATCGCCGACCACGGCTTTTGGAGCGGGCTCAAATACCGCTTTGCTTCGCTCTTTCTGCGCGGTGCTTACCGCAGGGCAGGGGAGCGGCTGCCGCACTTCGACGCGGCGGTGCGGCTGCATCTCCAAGCGCTCGCGGCGCTGGAGGATGCGCGCTGCGCCTCCGTTGATATGGCGGCAGAGCCCTTCGCGGCGCTGATGGCGGACGCGGCGGCAGACCTCACGGACGAGAAGCGCCGGCGCATCCTCGGTCAGATCCTCTATCAGCTCGGCCGCTGGATCTACCTCATCGACGCGGCGGACGACCTGAAAAAGGATACCGAAAGCGGGAATTATAACCCACTGCTTTACCGTTATCATACGGAAAACGGCGTTCTCGGCGATGCGGACAGGCTCGCGCTGGCCGAAACGCTGGACGCCTCCATCGAGCGCATGGCGAGCGCCTACGCACTTTACGACTACGGCGTATGGACGCCGATCCTGGACAGTATATTTTATGAGAGCCTTTACGGCATCGGCAAAGCCGTTTTGGACGGGACCTACCGCCGCCGCACGCGGACGCGGTACGGTGAACGCAAGAAGAAAAGCAACGAGGAAGCACTATGAACGACCCCTACAAAGTATTGAACGTCTCGCCCTCCGCATCGGACGAGGAGGTAAAGAAGGCCTATCGTGACCTTGCGCGGAAGTATCATCCCGACAATTATCACGATAACCCGCTTGCCGATCTCGCGCAGGAGAAGATGAAGGAGATCAACGAGGCCTACGAGCAGATCCAGAAGCAGCGCAGGGCGGGCAGCGGCTATGGTGCGCCGCGGCAGAGCTACTACGGCACGACGAGCAACGGCTATTCCAGCGCCGACCCGACCATGCAGCAGATCCGTCTCGCCATCGCCCGCGGCGACATTTCGCAGGCGGAGCGCCTGCTGAACGCGGTCAGCGACCATAATGCCGAGTGGAGTTTCCTCATGGGCAACGTCTGCTACCGCCGCGGCTGGCTGGACGAGGCAAAGCGCTATTTCGAGACGGCCTGCCGGATGGACCCGGAGAATCCCGAGTACCGGCAGGCGCTCGCGGCCTTCAACAACCGCGGCTACCGTCCGCAGGGCTATCAGACCGTTTCCACGAGCTGCGGCAACGATGTCTGCTCAAACTGGTGCCTCGCGGCACTGTGCTGCAATCTTCTCGGCGGCGGAGGCTACTTCTGTCTGCCGTGTATGTTCTGATTTGAATGAGGAGGAGATCACATTGGTCAAAAGCATGACGGGCTACGGAAGAGCCCGCGAAACGCGCAGCGGCCGCGATATCACCGTCGAGGTCCGCTCGGTCAATAACCGCTATCTTGACTGCACCGTCAAGATGCCGCGCGCCTACATCTTCGCTGAAGACGCCGTGAAGGCGCGGGTGCAGAAGGCCGTCTCGCGCGGCAAGGTGGACGTGTTCATCACCATCGACACCTCGGCGGCGGACGAGGCGGTCGTCAAGCTCAACCGCCCGCTCGCGCAGGGCTACTACAAGGCGCTGTGCGAGATCAACGAGGCCTGCGGTCTTGAGAGCGAGATCACCGCGTCGACCATCGCCCGCTTTCCCGACGTCCTGACCGTCACCAAGGCGGAGGAGGACCTGGAGTGCGTCGCCGCCGACCTCTGCGCCGTGCTCGATGACGCGCTTGCCGCGTACAATCGGATGCGCGCGACCGAGGGCGAGCGTCTTGCCGCCGACATTGGCAGCCGGCTCGATACCATCGAGCACATCACCGGCATGGTCGAGGAGCGCTCGCCGCAGACCGTTGCGGAGTACCGCGCGCGCCTGACCGCCAAGATGGAGGAGGTCCTGCAATCGACCACCATCGACGAGGCCCGCATTCTCACCGAGGCCGCCATCTTTGCCGATAAGATCGCCGTCGACGAGGAGACCGTCCGCCTGCGCTCCCACGTTTCTCAGCTGCGTACCATGCTTGTCTCCGACGAGCCGATGGGCCGCAAGATGGACTTCCTCATTCAGGAGGTCAACCGCGAGAGCAATACCATCGGCTCCAAGTGCAACGATATTACCATCGCGCGCGATGTGGTCGCCCTGAAGGCGGAGGTCGAAAAGATCCGCGAGCAGGTGCAGAACATCGAGTGAGGAGGGGACGATGAAGCTCATCAACATCGGCTTCGGCAATCTGGTCTCCGCCGAGCGTGTGCTGGCCATCGTCAGCCCCGATTCCGCGCCGATCAAGCGTCTCATTCAGGAGTCGCGCGAGCGAGGTATGCTGATCGACGCGACCTACGGCCGAAAAACCGCGTCCGTTTTCGTGATGGACAGCGACCATGTGGTGCTCAGCGCCATTGCGGCGGAGAAGCTCGCGCAGCGGCTCGGCCTTGAAATTTTGGGAGGATTGGAAGAAAACGAATGAAAACAGGGAAGACCTTTATCATCTCCGGCCCCTCCGGCGTCGGCAAGAGCACCGTGCTCCGTGAGCTGCTGCGGGACCGCGACGACCTCTATTTTTCGATCTCCGCCACAACGCGCGCGCCGCGTGAGGGGGAGATCAACGGCGTACACTATCATTTCATCAACGTCGATCGGTTCCGTGAAATGATCCAGGAGGATGAATTCCTCGAGTATGCCGAGTATGTCGGCAACTTTTACGGCACGCCCAAGCGCTATGTGGACGAAGCCATGGCGCAGGGGAAGGACGTTATCCTCGATATCGAGGTGCAGGGCGCCCTGCAGGTCATCGGCAAGCGGCCCGATACCGTGCGCATCTTCATCGCCCCTCCCTCGTGGGACGCGCTGGAGCAGCGCCTGACCGGGCGCGGAACGGACAGCCCCGAGAAGATCCAGAAGCGCCTCGTCCGCGCCAAGGTCGAGCTTCAGACTGCCGACACCTACGATTACTTTGTCATCAACGACACGGTGGAAAATGCCGTGCGCGAGATCAACGCCATCATGCTCGCCGAGCATTGCCGCCCGAGCGAGCGCATGGAGATATTGCAGTAAGATACCTAATTTAATTTATCAATCATGCCGCGCCGCGGCGAAAGGAAGTAAACGACTATGATGCTCTATCCCGCTATGAACACCCTCACCAAGAATGTCCCCAACCGTTACCTGCTGGTCAACGTGGTCGCGCGCCGCGCCCGTCAGATCGCGGAGGACGCCGAGCTGGAGGGGATCCACCTGACCGAAAAGCCCGTCACCGAAGCCATCAATGAGGTCGCCGACGGCGAGATCACCGCGGCGGACATTGATACGCACATCAATAAGTAAGAACAAACGATTCGCCGGAGAGGGGGAGAAGCATGGAACAGCAGATCGCAAGGATCGCCCTCTCCGGCGTACCCTACAGTGCGGACAAGCTGTATTCCTACCTCGTCCCGCCCGAGCTGGCTGATGCCTGCCGCGCGGGCGTTCGTGTGAGCGTACCGTTTGGCCGCGGCAACCGCCGCACCGAGGGCTTCGTGCTCGAAACGCTGTGCGAAGCGGCGG
>ERZ1504196.26-NODE-26-length-75670-cov-8.272129_pt1 | contig 75670 bp, 78 predicted proteins | sample MGYA00574891_ERZ1504196 | MGnify/ENA primary metagenome ERZ1504196 (study PRJEB39906, sample SAMEA3182075) | gut metagenome | biome: human; feature: gut; material: Stool; isolation source: human stools | place: Canada | collected 2012-03-14 ... | reverse complement strand
CCACTCGCTCACTTCGCTTCCTCTGCCACCGGCAGCGCTCAGTTCGCTCCCCACAGCCGCTTCGCTCCCCGGGAATGACAAAAACAATGTTTTCAAAAAAGGAGAAAAATCATCATGGAGCTTCGCCCCGTTTTAGGCAGCACCTATGTGGCCGATGGCGCCACCGCCCTGCTGCCCATTTATAAGCTAAACAGCACCGACATTGTCCTTCTGGACACCGGCTATGCCAAGTTAGACCGCAGCGCCCTGACCCACCTGCTGGATGATAACGGCTTTCATCTCAAGGGCATTCTCTGCTCCCACGCCCATTTCGATCACACCGGCAATGTCCGCTATCTGCAGCAGCGCTATGGGGCCTTGGCCGCCGCCCAGCTCATTGAGGCGGGCATCTCCGTAAACCCCGACGCCTATCGGGCCAACTATGTGGCCCTCACCTATGGCCGCAGCCGGGCCTATTTCCTGGAGGAGTGCTTCACCGCCGATGTCATTATCCCCGCAGACGCCACAGAGCTGACCTTCTGCGGCGCGAGGTTCGGCATTCTTCAGCTCCCCGGCCACAGCGCCGGTCACATCGGCATCGTCACCCCCGACGGTGTGGCCTACCTGGGGGACTGCCTTATCAGCCGCTCGGAAATTGAAGGCGCCAAGCTCCCCACCTCCATGTTCATCGCCCGGGACTTAGAGAGCAAGCAAAGCCTCTACTCCCTCCGCTACCCTGCCTACATTGTGGCCCACAAGGAGGTGCTGACGGACATCACTGACCTCATCGGTGAAAACATCCGCTTCATCCGGGATAAGGCCCGGGAAATGCTCTCCTGCCTGCAGGACGGCATGACCTTCGACCAGTGGATCTATGAATTCTGCAAAAAGGAGAATGTCCGCACCCACAATCAGCTGAAGTTCAGCATCGTGGAGCGCAACTTTTCCAACTTCGTCGCCTGGATGGAGGACGAGGGCCTGGTGGAGATCCGCCGGGAATTCTGCGCCAAAAAATATTACCGTACCTAACCCCCCGAAAAGCGCCGCAGCCGTCCCTCTGCGCCGGGCCCCGGCGGGGTGAAAATGCCTTGCGGCAGACAAAAAGAGCTTGTCCCCTGCATCTGCGGAGACAAGCTCTTTTATGCTCTTTTAAGAGGCGTAGATTTTGCCGATAAGCCAGTTCAGCGCCCGGGCGGGGAGAATTTTGGTCAGGAGCACCGCCGCTTTATAGGAAAAGCCGATGGTGTACAGGGGCTTGTGGCCGGTTTTCAGGGCCACCTTCCCCACAAAGGCACCGGCCTTGGCCGGGTCCATGCCCGTCTGCTCGTCGTGCTCCATGCGCTTTACGGAGCGGCTGATGCGCCCGGCGTAAATCTCGTCCCCCTGGCCCACCTTGTGGCGGGCGGCGGTAAAGCCGGTATGGATGTCCCCGGGCATTACGGCGCAGACGGTGATGCCGAAGGGCCGCAGCTCATTGCCCAGGGCCATGGTATAAGAATTGATGGCCGCCTTGGACGCAGAATAATAGGTCTGGAAGGGGATGGGTACCGGGGCCGCCACGGAGCTGAGATTCACAATGCGGCCGCCGCCCCGGCTGCGCATGGCGGCAATGACCGCCCGGTTCATACGCACCATGCCGAAGAAATTCACCTGGAACTGGCGCTGGGCCTCCTCCGTGTCCGTAAACTCCACAGCCCCGCTGATGCCGAAGCCCGCATTATTCACCAGGATGTCAATATGCCCGGCCTCCTGCAGAATCTGCTCCACCGCCCGGCGGACGGACTCCTCGTCCGTCACATCGGCCCGGATGTGCCTGAGGCCCTCCACGCCCTCGGTCCGGCGGCTCAGCTCATACACCGTGCAGCCGTTTTTTGCCAGGTACAGAGCCGTTTTCCGGCCAATGCCGGAGGTCCCGCCGGTGATAACAGCGACCTTACTCATGAAGCAGCACCTCCGCCATAATGTCCATAGCCTCGTCCAGCAGGGCCTCGGTGTGGGTGGCCATGTAGCTGGTGCGCAGCAGGGCCTCCCCCTCCGGAGTAGCCGGGGGCAGGGTGGGATTTACATACACGCCCCGGTCGTAAATCTTCTGGGCCGCGTCCAGGGTATGCATGGTCTCATAGGTATATATGGGGATGATGGGCGTAGGCGCGGACAGGGCCGACTCACGAATTTTAAGGCCCCGGTCCGTGAAGCCCTTCCGGGCATACAGGCTCAGATCCCGCAGACGCTCCGGCAGCTCCGGATGCCGCTCCAGCTTACGGAGGGCCGCCAGGGCCGTGGCGCAGTTGGCAGGAGGAATGGAGGCGGAGAAAATAAAGGGCCGGGAGTTGTGGCGCACATACTCCGTCACCGCCTTATCGGCCGCCATGTAGCCGCCCAGAGATGCCAGGGACTTGGAAAAAGTACCCATGTACACATCCACCTGATCCTCCAGGCCGAAGTGGCTGGCGGTGCCCCGGCCGCCGGGGCCCAGAACGCCCAGGCCGTGGGCATCGTCCACCATGACCCGGGCCCCGTACTTCTTCGCCAGGGCGCAGATCTCCGGCAGCTTTGCAATGTCCCCGCCCATGGAGAACACGCCGTCGGTGACGATGAGAGCGCCGTTCTGCTCCGGCACCCGCCTAAGCTGCTTTTCCAGGTCCTCCATGTCGCTGTGGCGGTAGCGCAGCATTTTGCCGTAGCTCATCTGGCAGCCGGCATAAATGGAGGCGTGGTTTTCCCTATCGCAGATCACATAGTCGTGCCGGCCCACCAGAGCGCTGATGATGCCCACATTGGACTGAAAGCCCGTGCCGAAGGTAATGACCCCTTCTTTATGCAGAAAGCTGGCCAAGGCCTCCTCCAGCTCCAGGTGCAGCTCCAGGGTGCCGTTGAGGAACCGGGAGCCGCTGCAGCCGGTGCCGAACTTTTCCATGGTGCGCACGCCTGCCTCGATGACCTCCGGGTCGGTGGTGAGGCCAAGATAGTTGTTGGACCCCAGCATGATGCGGCGCTTGCCCTCCATCATCACCTCTACATCCTGCCGGGACTGCAGGGCCCGGAAGTAGGGATACACGCCCTTTTCCTGCAGGTCGGTGGCAAGAGAGGGGGCATAGCACTTTTCAAAAATATCCATATACTTCTCCTTTTCGGGGGGTGTTTCGTTCTTATGTCAACCTACCATCGGTTGACAAGGGCAGACACGGTTTTGACGGGCAGAAATACGCCCATACCGCGTCAAGCCCCTTGGAAATACGACAAGTATTCCCTGCGGGTCTTTCCTTGTCTGGACACATTTCTGCGCGGCAAAACTGCTTCGCACCTGCCAGCGATGGATTTCCGAGCGATTTTTGGCTTTTGAGCCGCAGGCGGGCTGGCGCCCGCCAAGGTGAGAAGGGCAAAAAGCGCCGCAAAGGCGCACTGGCAGGCGTGTTTGCCCTTGTCAACCGATGGTATTATAATAAGATTGTCTGGCATTTGTCAAATAAAATGTTTCCCGACCCGGAAATGTGACATGAATTTCCCGATTTATTCACGAAATATTTATATTTCTGTGGTAATCCATGGTATACTAAGGAAAACCGTTTGAAAAAGCCGCAAGGAGGCAACTATGCCTAACAAGCCCACCCTCACCCAAAAACAGAAAAAAGCCGCCGCCCTGGCCACCCTGGTCCTCTTTATTCTCCTGTCCCTGGCGGTGTTTTGGTTCGTTGGCCGCCCCATGGTGCGCTTTGCCAAGGAGCCGGAGCTGTTCCGCCAGTGGATCGCCGGTCTGGGGCTGTGGGGCAAGGCCGTGTATGTGGGCATGTGTATGCTCCAGGTGGTGGTGGCCATCATCCCCGGAGAGCCCCTGGAGATTTGCGGCGGCTATGCCTTCGGCGGCGTATGGGGCAGCATTCTGTGTATGCTGGGTCTGTTTTTAGGCAGCGTTGCCGTCTTTTGGCTGGTGCGCCGCCTGGGTCAGCCCATAGTGGAGATCTTTTTCCCGCCGGAGAAGCTGGATAAGCTGCATTTTCTCAAAAGCTCCCCCAAGCGCAACTTCCTCTTTTGGCTTATTTTCACCATCCCCGGTACCCCCAAGGACCTGCTGTGCTACTTCGCCGGGCTTACGGACCTCCGCTGGGGCACCTGGCTGCTGCTGTGTACCGCAGGGCGGCTTCCCTCGGTACTCACCTCCACCGTAGGCGGCAGCGCCCTGGGTGGAAAAAGCTACCTTTTCGCGGCCCTGGTGTTCGGCGGAACGCTGCTTCTGTCCCTGGTGGGTCTGCTGATTTACCGGGGCGTATGCCGCCACCACGAAAAAGCCCGGAAAAACCCGGAAGAGCCCGAAGATTGACGGTTGCGCCCCGGAGTGAACTATGCTATAATATTTATTTAGAACTGACGGAACGGAATGGGACAATCCCAGCGGTACCAAGCCGCCGTAGACGGACATAGGCCGCTATAGCCATTGGGGCGCAGCTCCGAGAAGGCTTTGGCATCGGGCGTTCGGAGCCGGAATACATTCCCCAGTTCAGGCGGCCCGCGGCTCTTGGGGGATGCCCCGCGGTCGATACGGAAATACTACGCCCCCGTTTTGGGGGCTTTTTCTATTGCCCCGGAGAGGAGAAAAATGAAACTGAAAAAGAAAACCCTTTATAACATTCTGATGATCGCCGCCATCGCCGTCATTGCGGCCCTGGCCGTGTTTTTCGCCGGGCGGCATCTGGGCTGGTTCGATAAGCCCGCCCCGGAGGGCGAGGCCACCGCCATCACCGCCACGGTGCAAAAGGGCCTGTCCAATCTCACCCGCGGCGGTATCGCCTCGGAGATCACCGGTGAGACTCGGCTCCGTAAGGGGGACACCGTCTCCGTTACCAGCGGCTATGTGTCCGCCAAGGTCGGGGGCTGCAGCCTGACGCTCTCTCAGGGCGCCAAGCTGGAGATCCTCTCCGCGCAGCCGGAGGATATGCAGGTGCGCCTGGTGACGGGCGAGGCCTTCTGTCAGGCTGGCGATGCCGCTGTGACCCTGCACTACGGTGCCCACAGCGCCAAGCTCCGGAGCGCCGTGCTGGTGTGTACCGTCCGCACGGGGTCGGAGACCCTGTATGTGCTGGACGGCTCTGTCAGCGACGGGTCCAACACCTTTGACGCCGGAAAGACCGGCAGCTATGTGGGTACAGAGCTCTCCGTACAGGATCTGGACCTCAAGGCCCTCAGCTCCTTTGCCCTGGAGTGCATTTTGGACAGCCAGGAGGACATGGTCTGCCATGCCGACGAGGTGAAGTCCGTACTGGATAGCCGCAATGCTACCTCCACGCCCACCCAGCCCGAGGCGGATAAATCCACCGACACCACCGGAGGTCAGGATAGCACCGGCACCACACCCGACAGCTCCGCGAAGCCCGACGAAACGACCAAGCCTGCGGAAAAGCCCACCTACTCCTGCACCATTGAGATCCGCTGCGATACGATCCTCAGTAATAAGCAGGATCTGAGGCCGGGTCTGGATGTCTATGTGCCCGACAGCGGCACCATCCTCCCCACCACCACCGTCACCTTTACCGAGGGGGAGACCGTGTTCGATGTACTCAAGCGCATCTGCGATGCACGGGGCATTCAAATCGAGTATAGCTACACGCCCATGTACGGCAGCTACTATGTCGAGGGCATCAACAACCTGTATGAGTTTGACTGCGGCCAGCAGTCCGGCTGGATGTACAAGGTCAACGGCTGGTTCCCCAACTACGGCTGCTCCAGCTACAAGCTGGAGGCCGGCGACACCATTGTGTGGGCCTACACCTGCAAGGGCCTGGGCACCGATGTGGGCGCTCCCGACTTTATGGGGTAATCCCCATACCTGCAAAATCATAAGCAAAGGAGGCGATGGCCCTGCAAGAGTATGATGTGTTTTCCCGCTGCCACCCGGCGGTGAATTTCCTGTTTTTTGCAGCGGCCATCGTGCTGACGGTGGTGCTGTTCCACCCGGCGTATCTGCTGGTGTCTCTGGTGTGCGGCGGAGCTTACTACGCTGCCCTGCGCCGGAGCCGCTGCGGTAAGACCCTGGGCTTTTTGCTGCTGGCGCTGGTGCTGGTAGCGGCGGTAAACCCGATTTTTAACACCTTGGGGGATACCGTCCTATTCACCCTCTTTGGCCGCCCCTATACCTGGCAGGCCCTGTGCTACGGCCTCTGCTCGGGGCTCATGTTTGCGGCGGTGAGCCTGTGGTTTCTCTGCGGCGGCATTGTCATGACCTCCGATAAATTCACCAGTCTTTTCGGCGCGGTGATCCCCTCCATCTCCCTGGTGCTGGTGATGGTCCTGCGCCTGATCCCCGGCTACTGGCGCAAGGGCAGGCAAATCGCCGGGGCCCGCAAGTGCATCGGCCGCAGCGCCGCCGGAACCCGGAAAGAGAAAATTCAAGGCGGCATGGATGTGCTGACAGCCCTCTCCGGCTGGGCCCTGGAGGGCAGCGTCGTCACCGCCGACTCCATGCGCTGCCGGGGCTACGGCGCCGAGGGCAGACGCACCACCTTTCAAATCTACCGCTTCACCGGCCGGGACCGGCTGATTGCCGCCCTTATCCTGGCAGCCCTGGCCGCCACCGTTTATGCCGCTGCTGGCGGCAGCGCCCGGGCGGTCTTTTTCCCGGCCCTTTCCCTGGCCCCGGTCAGGGGTTTTCGCCCTGTTTTGGGCCTGGCGGCCTACGCCGTTTTATTACTGATCCCCACCTTTTATTCCATTCGGGAGGCTATCCTATGGCACAGTTTGCGATCGAAAATCTGACCTTTTCCTACCCCACAGACCCGGAGCATCCCTCTCTGCGGGGTGTTTCCCTGCAAGTGGAGCAGGGGGAATATATTGCCCTGTGCGGTAAGTCCGGCAGCGGCAAAACCACCCTTCTGCGGCACCTGAAAACCGTCCTCACCCCCCACGGAAACCGGGAGGGGACCATCCTCTACGACGGTGCGCCCCTGGACCGGGCGGACCTGCGCAAGCAGTCCTCGGAAATCGGCTTCGTCATGCAAAACCCGGACAGTCAGATCGTTACCGATAAGGTCTGGCACGAGCTGGCCTTCGGCCTGGAGAGCCTGGGCTGCGACCAGAAAACCATGCGCCTGCGTGTGGCGGAGATGGCCAGCTATTTCGGCATCCAGGGCTGGTTTCACCGGGATGTGGCGGAGCTTTCCGGCGGGCAGAAGCAGCTGCTGAACCTGGCCTCTATCATGGCCATGCAGCCCAAGGTCCTGATCCTGGACGAGCCCACCAGCCAACTTGACCCCATTGCCGCCTCGGACTTTCTCAACACCGTGAAGAAAATCAACCGGGAGCTGGGCACCACCGTGCTTATCACCGAGCATCGCCTGGAGGACATCTTCCACGCCGCCGACCGCTGCGTGGTCATGGAAAACGGGCGGATTTTGGCTGACGACGCGCCCAAAAAGGTGGGCCAGCTCCTCTACACCCAAAAGAGCGATATGTTCACCGCTATGCCCGCCCCGGTACGCATTTTCTACGGCGCAGGGGAGACCGGCGCCGCCTCCCCCCTGACGGTGCGGGAGGGCCGCAGCTGGCTTACGGAAAAGGCCGCCGGGAAGGAAGTGCGCGACACCCTGCCCCCCCAGCCGGAGCTGCCGGAGGAGATCAAGGACCCGGCCCTGGAGGTGAAGGAAATATGGTATCGCTACGAAAAGGACAGCCCCGACATTCTCAAGGGCGTCAGCTTCCGGGTGCCCAAGGGGACGCTCTTTTCCATCGTAGGCGGCAACGGGACCGGCAAATCCACCACCCTCAAGGCTATCTGCGGCATCTGCAGGCCCTACCGGGGCAAGGTCCGTGTAGACGGGCAGGATACGGCCAAGTGTAAAGACCTTTTCCACGGAAAGCTGGCCATGCTGCCCCAGGATCCCCAGTGTCTGTTTGTAAAGAAAACCGTCCGGGAGGACCTGGAGGAGATGCTCCCCGCCTCCTGCCCGGATAAGGCGCGGCGCATTGAGGACATGGCCCGGCTTTGCGACATCACCGCCCTGCTGGACCATCATCCCTACGACCTCTCCGGCGGCGAGCAGCAGCGCTCCGCCCTGGCCAAGGTCCTGCTGACGGAGCCGAAGCTGCTGCTTCTGGACGAGCCCACCAAGGGCCTGGACAGCTTCTTCAAGCGTCAGCTGGCGGGGCTTTTGCACCGCCTTATGGCGGAGCAGGGCGTGACCATCGTCATGGTCAGTCACGATGTGGAGTTCTGCGCAGAGTACGCAAGCAGCGTCTCCATGTTTTTTGACGGCCAGCTTCTCACCACCAACACCCCCCGGCGCTTCTTTGCCCAAAACAGCTTCTACACCACCGCGGCCAACCGCATGAGCCGCCACCTGTTCCCCCAGGCGGTGACGGCGGAGGATGTGGTGTCCCTGATGAAGGAGAACGATTTAACATGAACACGCGAAAAATAAACTGGCGCTTTTGGCTGAGCCTGGCCATTATGGTGCTTTTGGTGCCCCTGGCGGTGGTGCTGTTTACCCGGCTGAAGCAGAGCTTTTATCTCTCGGGCCTGACCATCATCGTCCTGACCATTGCCGCCTTCTTCCTGCACTTTGAAAGCCGCAAGCCCCAGGCCCGGGAGCTGGTGCTCCTGGCGGTGCTGTGCGCCCTGGCGGTAGCCAGCCGGGCAGCCTTCGGCTTTGTGCCCCACTTTAAGCCCATGCTGGCCATTGTCATGCTCACGGGCATTGCCTTCGGCCCGGAGGCGGGCTTTCTCTGCGGAGCCATCAGCGGCTTTGCCAGCAACTTCATCTTCGGCCAGGGGCCCTGGACCCCGTGGCAGATGTTTGCCTACGGCATCGGCGGGATGCTGGCGGGCCTGTTCGCCCTGTGCGGCATTCTGAAAAAATCCCCCCGGGCCTGGCGTGACGGCGGCTGGCGAGACATCCTGGGTCTGACGGTATTCGGCTTTTTGTGCATTCTTCTGGTGGTAGGGCCCCTGCTGGACACCTCCACCTTCTTCATGGCCGGATTCAGCGCCTCCTCCCCTCTGGCCATTTATCTGGCGGGTGTGCCCGTTAACTGCGTCCACGGCTCGGCGGTGGCCCTGACCATGCTCCTGTTCGGAAAGCCTCTGCTGGACCGCCTGCGCCGCATCCAGATCAAATACGGCATGATGGAGCCCTGACGCCATGGAATTTGCACGCTATCATCCGGCCATCAATCTCCTGTATTTCACGGCGGTGCTTACGGGGACCATTCTGTTCCGCCAGCCGGTTTTTCTGTGCCTCAGCTATGTGTGCGCCTTTTTGTACCTGCTGAAGCTCCGGGGCCTCCGGGCCCTGATTCCGGGGCTGGGGCTGCTGCCTCTTGCTCTGCTGTATGCCCTGTGGTACGGGTCGTACCACCACTTCGGCCTCACCGTGCTGGGGGTGAATTTCATCGGCAACCAAGTGACTCTGGAGTCCTTTCTCTGCGGCGGCACCTGGGCCATGGTCTGTGTGGCGGCGGTGCTGTGGATGGGCTGTGTCCACGCGGTGTTCACCACGGATAAGATCGTCTATCTTCTGGGCCGCGTGTCCCCCCATTTGTCCCTGTATTTATCCATCCTCCTGCGCACGGTTCCCCGGCTGAACAAACAGCGTCAGCGCATTGAGCTGGCCCAGCGGGGTATTGGCCGGGGAAAGGGCCAGGGAAATATCTTCCAAAGAATGCGCAATGCCCTCCGCCGGGGCAGCATCCTCCTCACCTGGCTCATTGAGGGGATCGTGACCACCTCCGACTCCATGCGCTGCCGGGGCTGCTCCCTCCGGGGCCGCACCGCTTACTCGCTGTACCGCTTCGATGGCCGGGACCGCTCCTTTGTCATCGGTCTTTGCTCGCTGATATGCGTGCTGCTGATGGCCCTGCTGCTGGACCAGACCATGATCCGCTTTGCCCCCCAGGTGGTGATGATGCCCATTACGCCCATGTCCTGCCTGTTCTACGCGGCCTGGGCGGCCCTGTGCCTGCTGCCCCCGGTGCTGGAGCTCCTGGGTGCGCGTCGGTTCCGCCATCTGCAGCAGGCGGCGCTGTGACTTTTTCTTGAGGCCCCTATTGTATCGCAGTTTTGGATATAGTATAATAGTGTGACCGTGTAGGGGCGGCGTCCTTGACGCCCCGCCCGCGCCCAAACTGCACCGAAAGGAGCTTTACTATGACAGCCCAAGAGCGGCGAAACGCCATTTTATCCCATCTGCAAAGGGGAAAATCCCCTCTCAGTGCCACAGCCCTGGCGGGCCTTCTGGGCGTGAGCCGGCAGGTAATTGTGGGGGATGTGGCCCTGCTGCGGGCCGGCGGCGTGCAGATCGTGTCCACCTCCCGAGGCTACCTGATCCCTCCGGAGGAGGGCCTGGTGCGCCAGGTGGTCTGCCAGCACACCCCTCATCAGACCCAAGAGGAGCTCTATGCCATGGTAGACGGCGGCTGCACCGTGCTGGATGTGACGGTGGAGCACCCGGTCTACGGCGAGATCACCGCTCCCCTGCAGCTCTCCTGCCGCTACGATGTGGACGAATTCGTGCGCAAAATGCAGGAAAACGGCGCCCAGCCCCTGAGCCTTTTAACCGACGGCATCCATGCCCATCGGCTCTCGGCCCCCGGTGAAGATGCCTTTACCCGGGTGCTGGCGGTGCTGCGCAGCAAGAGAATGCTCCTGGAGGATTGACAAAACCAAAAAAATCTATATAATGGAGTAGTCCGGTGTCAAGACACCTGACTACTCTGTTTTTATTCGAGGTGTACTTATGGAAAAGGTATCGGCCTTCCTGCGGCGCAAGGACATTGTTTTCTCCCCCAAGCGCTATTTCATCGACGCTATGAGTGCCATGGCCCAGGGTCTGTTCTGCACGCTGCTGGTGGGCACCATTCTCAACACGCTGGGCACCCAGCTCCATATCGGATTTTTAACGGACATCATCGTCACCCTGGGTAAGGGCGACGGCGCGGTGCGCTACACCATCGGCGGCCTGTGCTCGGCCATGGTGGGCCCGGGTATGGCCGTGGCCATCGGGCAGGCGCTGAATGCCCCACCCATGGTCCTCTTTTCCCTCATTCCCGTAGGCTTTGCCACCAACGCCATGGGCGGGGCCGGAGGCCCCTTGGCGGTGCTGTTCGTAGCCATCATTGCCGCGGAGATCGGCAAGGCCGTCAGTAAAGAGACGAAAATCGACATTTTGGTGACACCTATTGTCACCATTCTCAGCGGTATCGGCGCAGCGGCCCTGATCGCCGCCCCCATCGGCACCGCTGCCAGCGCCGTGGGCAAGGCCATCATGTGGGCTACGGAGCTGCAGCCCTTCTTCATGGGCATCATCGTCTCCGTGGTCATCGGCATCGCCCTGACGCTCCCCATCTCCTCCGCTGCCATCTGCGCCGCCCTGGGCCTCACGGGTCTGGCCGGAGGCGCCGCCGTTGCGGGCTGCTGCGCCCAGATGGTGGGCTTCGCCGTCATGAGCTTCCGGGAAAATCGCTGGGGCGGTCTGGCCGCCCAGGGCCTGGGCACCAGTATGCTGCAAATGGGCAACATTGTCCGCAACCCCCGTATTTGGATCCCCCCCACTCTGGCCTCCGCCATCACCGGCCCCATCGCCACCTGTATCTTCCGCATGGAGATGAACGGCGCGGCGGTGTCCAGCGGTATGGGCACCTGCGGCCTGGTGGGTCAGATCGGTGTGTATACCGGCTGGCTGGCGGATATTGAGGCCGGTACCAAGGCCGCCATCACCGCCACCGACTGGCTGGGCCTGGTGCTGATCTGCTTCGTCCTCCCAGCTATCCTGAGCTGGCTCATCGCCCTGCCTCTGCGCAACCGGGGCTGGATCGGAGAAAACGACCTGAAGCTGGACCTGTGACGCAATATAATCAACATAATAAGGTATATCCACGGAGAGACCGCCCGAGAAGGCGGTCTCTTTTTGCAGGAATCCTCGCACCAGCTTCCTGCAAACGAACACCCCATACCCCGCAAGTATCCCTCCACCAGCCTTTGGCTGGTCCCCCTCCCTTTAGGCAAGGGAGGCTTTGGGAGGTGCGTACGGCGGGGCGATGTAGGCATCGCCCCCTACGAAATTCTACCGAAAACCCGTGCGTAGGGGCCGATGTCTACATCGGCCCGGTGGCACCGATTTTCAAATCGTGTGTAGGGCGGCGTGCCCTCACGCCGCCGCGATGGCGCAGTGGGTATCGGACGGCGGGCTGGGGGCAGCCCGCCCTACAATGTCTGGCCCCCTTGCCTAAAGGGGGCCTTGGAGGACGGATTGCCACAACCAGTGACATCGGTCGCTGGTTTCGCAATGACATGGGTTTTGCATGGAGTGCGGTGCATGGCAGGCGGGTGACCGCAAGGGCCGCCCCTCCCCCCCATCTTTCCGCTTTACACTTTTCTCCCTCCCGGCTTTTTGACATCGTTAACGATGATTTCCGCCCCCCATGCGGCAGATTTGGACACCCTGCTAATTTTTAATATTTTTTGAATGCAGGGTCTTGACAAATGCGGTTAAAGATATTAAACTATCCGCAGTTAAAGGTGATTAACCTTTTTCTTTTTCGTTTAATAGTTAGATAGCTCAAACCTTGGGAGGGATAACAATGATGCCGCTTGCACTGGCAGATATGGGTACGGAAAATATCATTCGCCGCATCGGTGGCAGCCCGGAGGTCCGCAAGCACCTGGAGGATCTGGGTTTTGTAGCCGGGGGCAGCGCCACGGTGGTCTCCTCACTGGGTGGCAACCTCATCGTGAAGGTGAAGGAGTCCCGGGTGGCCATCAGCGAAGAAATGGCAAGAAAAATTATGATATAAGGAGAAAGCACTATGAAAACACTGAAGGATGTTAAGATCGGCGAGACCGCCAAGGTGGTAAAGCTCCACGGTGAGGGGCCTGTCAAGCGCCGCATCATGGACATGGGCATCACCAAGGGTGTGGAGGTCTATGTGCGTAAGGTAGCTCCCTTGGGTGACCCCGTGGAGGTCACGGTCCGGGGCTACGAGCTGAGCCTGCGCAAGGCTGACATCGAGATGATCGAGGTAGAATAAAACCTGCCGGAAAATTTTTAGAATTTTCCGGAAAAGGGCTTGCAGTCTGCTGCGCGCAGGTGGCGGTGAAAAATAATTTCATTTTTTTGTGCCTGCGGGCGCAAACTCTGCGAGGCTTTTGCACCGCCCTTTTCAGGCCCCTATTTTTATTTTTTAAGTACTGGTTAGGCTTCGCTAACCGAAAGGAGAGTCAAATGGAAAAACAAATCAAGATCGCGTTGGCGGGCAACCCCAACTGCGGCAAGACCACCCTTTTCAACGCTCTCACCGGCTCCAATCAGTTCGTTGGTAACTGGCCCGGCGTCACGGTGGAGAAGAAAGAGGGCAAGCTGAAGAAGCACGACGATGTGGTGATCATGGACCTGCCCGGCATCTACTCCCTGTCCCCCTACACGCTGGAGGAGGTGGTAGCCCGTAACTATCTGATCAAGGAGCGCCCCGATGCCATTCTGAATATCATCGACGGCACCAACCTGGAGCGCAACCTCTACCTCACCACGCAGCTCACCGAGCTGGGCATTCCCGTTGTGGTGGCCATCAACATGATGGATGTGGTGAAGAAGAACGGTGACAGCATCAACACCCAGGAGCTGGCCCGGGAGCTGGGCTGCAAGGTGGTGGAGATCTCCGCTCTGAAGGGCACCGGCGTCATGCTGGCCGCCGAGGAGGCCGTCCAGGCCGCCAACGGCGGAAGGACCGTCCCCATGCACACCTTCTCCGGCCCCGTGGAGCACGCCATTGCCCACATTGAGGAGGCCGCCGTACATACCATGCCCGAGGAGCAGCAGCGCTGGTACGCCATCAAGATCTTCGAGCGTGACGACAAGGTTCTCTCCCAGCTGAGCATTCCCGCCGATGTCATGGCTCATATCGAGGAGGACATCAAGGCCGCCGAGAAGGAGCTGGACGATGACGCCGAGAGCATCATCACCGGTGAGCGCTATATCTATATCGCCGAGCTCATCAAGGGCTGTTACAAGAAAAAGAATGCGGGCACCCTCTCCGCCTCCGACAAGATCGACAAGATCGTCACCAACCGCTGGCTGGGTCTGCCCATCTTTGCCGCGGTGATGTTCCTGGTATACTGGATCGCCATGGTAGCCGTAGGCGCCCCCGCTACCGACTGGGCCAATGACGGCGTGTTCGGTGACGGCTGGCACCTGCTGGGCATCGGCTCCAAGGAGTATAACGAGGTTAACGACGAATACACCGCCGCCATCCAGGCCGTGGATGCCTTCCTGGGTCTGGACACGGAGGCCGAGGACTTTGACGCAAGCGCCGCCCTGGCCGATATGAAGGCCTTCACCCCCGATTCTGCCACTGCCACTGTGGATGTGGAGGATGAGGAGACCCTGGCCATCAACACCATGACCGCCTACTATAACGCTCTGCCCGAGGGCGCCGACAAGATGGACGATGTGGTCCAAATGACCTATGTGGACGCCGTGGCCTACCTGGAGAAGAACGGCTTTGAGGCTCCGGATCCCGCTGACTACGGCGTGTGGGTCCCGGGTATCCCCGTGCTGATCGGTGATGCCCTGGATGCGGCCGACACCGCTCCCTGGCTCAGTGGCCTGATCCTGGACGGTATCGTAGCCGGTGTGGGCGCCGTGCTGGGCTTCGTGCCTCAGATGCTGGTGCTGTTCCTGATGCTGGCCTTCCTGGAGGCCTGCGGCTATATGGCCCGTATTGCCTTCGTTCTGGACCGTGTGTTCCGCAAGTTCGGTCTGTCCGGCAAGTCCTTCATCCCCATGCTCATCGGCGTGGGCTGCGGTGTGCCCGGCATCATGGCCTCCCGTACCATAGAAAACGAACGGGACCGCCGTATGACCATTATGACCACCACCTTTATCCCCTGCGGCGCTAAGGTGCCCTTCATCGCCATGATCGCCGGCGCTCTGTTCGGCGGCAGCGCATGGGTCTCCACCTCCGCCTACTTCATCGGCATGGCCGCCATCATCGTCTCCGGCATCATGCTGAAAAAGACGAAGATGTTCGCCGGCGACCCCGCTCCCTTCGTTATGGAGCTGCCCGCCTACCACTGGCCCACCCTGGGCAATGTCCTGCGCAGCATGTGGGAGCGCGGCTGGTCCTTCATCAAGAAGGCCGGTACCATCATCCTGCTCTCCACCATCTTTGTTTGGTTCACCACCTACTTCGGCTGGGTGGACGGCACCTTCCGTATGCTGGACGAGAGTGAGATCGACTCCTCCATTTTGGCTGCCATCGGCGGTGTCATCGCCTGGATCTTCAAGCCCCTGGGCTGGGGCACCTGGCAGGCCGCCGTGGCCTCCATCACCGGCCTTGTGGCCAAGGAGAACATCGTGGGTACTCTGGGTATCCTCTATGGCGGCGGCGACGGAACCGTGTACCAGAACATCGCCCAGGCCTTCAACGGCATCAGCGGCTACAGCTTCCTGGTCTTTAACCTGCTGTGCGCTCCCTGCTTCGCCGCCATCGGCGCCATCAAGCGGGAGATGAACAACCACAAGTGGACCTGGTTTGCCATCGGCTATCAGTGCGGCTTTGCCTATGTCATCGGCCTGATGATCAACCAGTTCGGCGGCCTGTTTACCGGCAACATGAATATCATCGGCCTCATCTTTGCCGTGGCCGCCCTTGTATTCCTGGTCTATATGCTGGTGCGCCCCTACAAGGAAGCCACCAAGCTCTCCGCCAAGATCTGATAAGTCCAAAAATCTGATAAGCAAACAGACGCATATCTCCTTTAACCGCCACGCCGGGGACCGCAGCCCCCGGCGTGGCACCTTTTTATATATGTGGCAAAAACCGTCATTGCGAGAGCGCAAAGCCTTCCTTGATACGATCCGTAGGGGCGGGGTTCTACCCCGCCCGCGGGAGGGGCAGAGCCCCTCCCCTACGCAAAACAGGTAGGCCGGTGGTCCGGGGCGGCGGAGTAGGACTCTGCCACGCCCGTTGTCTATAGCAATCCGTCCCCCGGTGGCAATTTTTTTATTGCCCCATTCGCCCATCCGCGTTATAATGTTTGCAATGACGCAGAAAGGACAACTCCTATGGAACTTATCATGCTGGGCACGGGCAGTGCCATGGTCACCCGGTGCTATAACACCTGCTTCGTCCTCCGCAGCGCTGACCAGCACCTGCTGGTGGACGGCGGCGGAGGCAATACCCTCCTGCGCCGCCTGCAGGAGGCCCACATCGACTGGCGGGACCTGCGCACCATTTTCGTCACCCACAAGCACATCGACCACATCCTCGGCATCGCCTGGATGATGCGCCTGATCTGCCAAAATATGGCCCAGGGCACCTACGAAGGGGAGGCCACCATCTACGCCCACAGTCAGGTCATTGACCTGCTGCGCACCCTGGCCCGGGGACTGCTCCAGGAAAACCATCTTCGCTTTTTGGACAAGGGTCTGCACCTGGTAGCGGTGGAGGACGGGGAAAGCCGGGAGCTTATAGGCCGAAGCACCACCTTTTTCGACATTGGCTCCACCAAGGACCGCCAGTTCGGCTTTTCCATGGATTTAGGCGGCGGAAAAAAGCTCACCTGCTGCGGCGATGAGCCCTACCATGACTGCGAGGAATCCTATGTCCGCGGCAGTACCTGGCTCCTCCACGAGGCCTTCTGCCTGCACAGTCAGGCTGATGTATTCCATCCCTATGAAAAGCACCACTCCACCGTGGCCGATGCCTGCCGCCTGGCCCGGGAGCTGGAGGTGGAGAATCTGGTGCTCTATCATACCGAGGATAAAAATCTCCCCCGGCGCAAGGAGCTCTACACCCGGGAGGGCCGCGAATACTTCGCCGGCGGGCTCTATATCCCCGATGACCTGGAGCGCATCCAACTCTAAAAACGGAGGTGCAGACCCGTGATCCTGTATGTAAATGCCTGCGCCCGGCCCGACTCCCGCACGGATCGGCTGGCCCGGGCCCTGCTGCAAAAATTAGGCCCCTATGAGGAGCTGCGGCTCTATGACGAGCCCCTGCGCCCCATGGATGCCCATCGCATCGCCCTGCGGGACGCCTTGCTCTCCCAAAAGGACTACGGCGCAGAGATGTTCCGCTACGCCCGGCAGTTCGCCGCCGCAGAGCAGATCGTCCTGTCCGCCCCTCTGTGGGATCTGTCCTTCCCCGCCCAGCTCAAAATTTACCTGGAAAACATCTTCGTCACCGGCATCGTCACCCGTTACAGCGAAGCGGGCCTGCCCGTGGGCCTGTGTCGGGCGAAAAAGCTCTACTATGTCTCCACCTCCGGCGGCCCCTACGACCCCCGCTTCGGCTTCGACCAGCTTCGGGCCATGGCCACGGAGAATTTCGGTATCCCCGAGGCGGAGCTTGTGAAGGCGGAGCTGCTGGATATAGACGGCTGCGACCCCGAGGCCATTTTGCATAAAGCCATGGAAGACTATGGTCTTACGGAAACGACGGATAAGGAGGACGGCCATGCAACCTGACGAACTGCTCCTCATACTGCACACCGCAGAAAAGCTAAAGGACACCACCCGCCACTGCTGCACCTCCGGCGGCCGCCGGGAGAGTGTGGCCGAGCACAGCTGGCGTCTGGCTCTCATGGCCTTCTTTCTCCGGGATGAATTTCCCCGGGCGGATATGGATAAGGTCCTGCGGATGTGCCTGATTCACGATTTAGGGGAGTGCTTCACCGGCGACATCCCCAGCTTCAGCAAAACCCCTGCCGATGAGGCCCGGGAGGAGCGCCTGCTGCATGCGTGGGTAGACGCCCTCCCCGCCCCCTACGCCGCCGAAATGCGCACGCTGTACCGGGAAATGGCCGCCCTGGAAACAGAGGAAGCCAAAATCTACAAGGCCCTGGACAAGCTGGAGGCGGTCATCCAGCACAATGAGTCCGATCTCTCCACCTGGACGGAAAATGAATACAGCCTGAACCTCACCTACGCCGAGAGCAATGTGGCCTTCTCCCCCTACCTCACCGCCCTCCGCCAGGCCATCCGCCGGGAGACGGAGGAGAAAATCGACCGGGAAAAGAAAATCAAGTAAGGAGACAAACGCATGCATAACGATGAATTTTTCATGCGCCGGGCCATTGCGCTTTCCAAATCCGCCGTGGCCCACGGCAACGAGCCCTTCGGCGCGGTGCTGGTAAAGGACGGCGAGATCGTTTTTGAAAACGAAAATCAAATTTATCCCCGCCACGATCCCAGTTTTCACGGCGAAGCGGGTCTCATTCGGGAGTTCTGCGCCCAAACGGGCATCACCGATCTGCACGAGTATACCATGTACGCCAGCTGCGAGCCCTGCTTCATGTGCAGCGGCGCTCTGGTGTGGGTGAAGCTGGGCCGCCTGGTCTACGGCGCCAGCAATGACGACCTGGAGACCATCCTTGGCAATAAGGGCTGTAACTGCTCTGCCCTGGTCTTTGAAAATTCTTTCTGGCACCCCCAGGTCACCCCCGGCGTCCTCCGCCAGGAGAGCCTGCAAGTGCTGGAAAACTACTTTGCCAGCCATAAAAAAGGTTGACCACCGCACCCCTTGTAACGCCCCATCCCAAAGGCCCCTTGCCTGAAGGAGGCCTATAAGACGAGGAATGCGGATTGCGAAGCCAGTGTGCGCACTGGCTTCGCAATGACAGGGGATTTTCATGGGGGGCGGTACATTGGGCGGACAGAATCGTCCGCCCCTACAATGCAACCCGTTTTTCAAAGCCTATCTTTTTCCTTTCCACTTTCATCTTTTCTCTATCTCAATCAAAGGAGGCCCACTCATGTCCAATTTCTACGAAACCGTTCAAAGCTCCGCCGACTACATCCTCTCCCACTGCCCCCTGCGGCCCACCTGCGGTGTGGTCCTGGGCAGCGGCCTGGGCGGCCTGGTGGATTCCATGGAGGATAAAACCGTCCTCCCCTATGCCGACATTCCCCATTTCCCCCGCTCCACTGTGGCGGGCCACGCCGGGAACCTGGTCATTGGCCGCCTGGCGGGGCAAACGGTAGCCGCCCTTCAGGGCCGCTTCCACTACTACGAGGGCTTTACCATGCGCCAGGTCACCTACCCCATGTATGTGCTGAAGCTCCTGGGCGTCCAGACGCTGCTCCTCACAAACGCCTGCGGCGGCATCGACCGCACCCTCCAGCCCGGTGACCTGATGCTCCTGACGGACCACATCAATATGCTGGGTGCCAATTCCCTTATCGGTGAAAATGACGAGCGCTTCGGCCCCCGCTTCCCGGATATGACCGAGGTTTACTCTCTCCGCCTGCGCGATCTGGCTAAGGCCGCCGCCCGGGAGCTGGACATTCCCTGTAAGGAGGGCGTCTACGCTATTTTCCCCGGCCCCTGCTATGAGACCGCCGCTGAAATTCGCGCCTATCGCGCCCTGGGGGCCGATGCCATCGGCATGTCCACCGTCCCCGAGGCCATCGCCGCCAACTACCTGGGTCTGGAGGTCCTGGGCATCGCCTGCATCACCAACATGGCCACCGGCATCGCCGAAAAGAAGCACTCCCACCAGGAGGTCCTGGCCGCCGCCAACCGCAGCAGCCACCATCTCCGGCAGCTGATCGAGTCTATCATTGCCCGCCTCTAAAGCCACACGGTTTCATCGCCCAAGGCACCCATCAAACAGCAAAAAGCTCTCCCGTAGGAGGGCTTTTGCTGTTTGCTCGTTACCATCGGTTGACAAGGGCAAACACGCCTGCCAGTGCGCCTTTGCGGCGCTTTTTGCCCTTCTCACCTTGGCGGGCGCCAGCCCGCCTGCGGCTCAAAAGCCAAAAATCGCTCGGAAATCCATCGCTGGCAGGTGCGAAGCAGTTTTGCCGCGCAGAAATGTGTCCAGACAAGGAAAGACCCGCAGGGAATACTTGTCGTATTTCCAAGGGGCTTGACGCGGTATGGGCGTATTTCTGCCCGTCAAAACCATGTCTGCCCTTGTCAACTGATGGTTACTTTTGATAATACCCCTGCACAAAACTCAAAAACTGCTTCTCCCCTGCGGTGCAGGCCAAATTCTGCCGATGGGCCAAATAAATGGTTCGCCGCAAGCCCTCCCCGTCCATGGGGAATACCAGCGCCCGTCCGTCCTTCCGCTCCTGCCGCACCGACAGGGCCGACAGCACCGACACCCCGGCTCCCTGGGTCACCATGCGCTTAATGGTCTCCGGATCGTCCAGTCGCGCCACAATGTGCAGATCCCGGGGATCGTATCCCATTCGGGCCATATACCGCTGCAGGGTCCGATCTGTGCCGGACCCCTGCTCCCGGGCAATGGTGGGCTCGCCCAAAAGCTCCCGTCCCCAGGCTCCCCGACGCAGCAGCGCCTGATAGCGGGCCGTGTTGGGCGTCACCATCACCAGCTCGTCCTCCTGCAGGGGATAGTAGACCATGGCATCCCCCTCGGCCCGGGACCCCACAAAGCCAAACCGCACCTGCCCGCTCTGGAGTAGCTTGTGGACCTGCGCGGAGTCGCCATGGCGCAGCTCATAGCGGTAGGTCGGGTGTCGCTGCAAAAATGCGGCCATCAGCTCCGGCAGCATATACTGCCCCGGCACCGTAGACGCCCCCAGCAAAAGGGGCAGCGCCGTCTGACGCTCCGGGTCCCGGGCCGCCGCCTCCAGCGTTTGGCATTGGGAGAGGATCTTCTTCACCATAGGATAGAGCCGATGCCCGTCCTCCGTAAGGGTCACGCCCCCCTGACCCCGGCGCAGCAGCAGCGGCACACCCAGGCACTGCTCCAGCGTGCGCAAATGTGTGCTGGCAGTGGACTGGGTCAGGTGCAGCAGCTCCGCAGCCCGGGTCAGGCTCTCCTGCTCCGCCGCCGCCGCAAATACCTCCAACTGCCGCAAAGTGTATTCGATCATGGTTCTCTCCCCCTTTTTTCTCAGTTTTATTATATAAAAACCGTAATTCTCTGTCAAGGCAGACGATTTCAGCCGATTGTTATTGATTTTTTGAATAAATAGAAAATTTCATTGAAAAAGACCGTTGGACGGGAGAAAAAGCGCCTTATATAATGGGCCTTGTAAGCATTCTGTAAAGAGAGAAAGGATCCATTGTAAAATGAAAAGGTTTTTCAAAGAGAACTGGCTCGTAATCGTCACGGGCGTTGTGGTGGGCCTGGCCGCCCTGCTTCTGCAGGCTCTGGGCAACCCCAAGAACATGGGCTTCTGCATTGCCTGCTTCGAGCGCGACATTGCCGGTGCCCTGGGTCTGCACAGCGCAGCCGTGGTGCAGTATGTCCGTCCCGAGGTCATCGGCATTGTCCTGGGCTCCTGCATCATGGCCCTTATCGGCAAGGAATTCCGCGCCCAGGCCGGTTCCTCCCCCGCCACCCGTTTCGCCGTGGGCGCCCTGGTGATGATCGGCGCTCTGGTGTTCCTGGGCTGCCCCCTTCGTATGCTGCTGCGTATGGGCGGCGGCGACCTCAACGCCTTTGTGGGCCTTCTGGGCTTCGTCATCGGCGCCATTATCGGCACCGTGTTCCTGAAGAAGGGCTTCAACCTGGGCCGCGCCTACCAGGCCAAAAAGACCGAGGGCTTTGTCCTGCCGGTCATCATGCTGGTGCTGTTCGCCCTGGCTCTGCTGGTCCCCACCCTGTTCAATGCCTCCGAGAAGGGCCCCGGCTCCATGCACGCTCCTGTGCTGGTGGCCTTCGCCGTAGCTCTGGTAGTTGGTGCCCTGGCCCAGCGCTCCCGTCTGTGCATGGCCGGCGGCGTGCGTGACACCGTTATGCTGAAGGATCCCCACCTGCTTTGGGGCTCCGTGGCCATCTTTGTGGTGGTGCTGGTGGGCAACCTGATCATGGGCAACTTCACCGCCTTCTCCTTCCTGTCCCAGCCCATTGCCCACTCCAACCACATCTGGAACCTGCTGGGCATGGTCATCGTCGGCTGGGGCTCCGTGCTCCTGGGCGGCTGCCCCCTGCGTCAGCTGGTTTTGGCCGGCTCCGGCAATGGCGACAGTGCCGTCACCGTTCTGGGTATGATGGGCGGTGCCGCTTTGGCCCACAATCTGAAGCTGGCCAGCGGCGCCGATCCCGGTGTCAACGAGGCCGGTGAATATGTGAAGTACGCCGTCACCACCAACGCCAAGGTGGCCGTGGCCATCGCCTTTGTGGTGCTGCTGGTGATCTCCCTGTGCAACATCCTGCGCAAGAAGGAGGCCTGATTATGGTAACGGTAGATACAAGAGGCTTTTCCTGCCCGGTTCCCCTGCTGATGGTGCAGGAGGAGATCAAAAAGACCGATCCCGCCGAGCTGGCGGTGCTCACCGACGCTCCCTGCGCCGTGGAAAACATTCAGCGCTTCGCCCATCATAACGGTTATGATTTTACTGCCCTGGAAAGCGGCGACGAGTGGACGCTGACCCTGCGCAAGAAGTAAGATACGGCCCCGCCATAGGAGGAAACCAATGCTGGAAAAAAGGAAATGGCTCCTGCTGACCTTTTACACCACAGCCGGTGTCATGGCCCTGGAGCGCGCCTGCACTCAGGCCGGTCTGCCGGGGCGCATCGTTCCCGTGCCCCGGTCCATCACCGCCGACTGCGGCATGGCCTGGCGGTGCGAGCCCTCTCTGCGTCAGCAGGTAGTCCCTCTGGCCGATCCCAACGAAGTCATGGGCATCTATGAGCTGGAAATTTAACCCATTCATTCCACCCCATCAGCCGACCTCCCCCGAGGTCGGCTTTTTATGCCCATTTACCCCTTACAACCCCTCCGTAGGAGCAATCCTCACGGTGGCACGCGTTCCCCATCCGTAGGGGGCGGCGTCCTCGACGCCCCGTTTTGCCGTGCTTCTTGTGCCCCCGTAGGGCGGGGTGCCCTCCCCCCGCCGCCCGGCCTTGTACCGCACTCCCGGCAAGGCACACGGGCCCTGCCCTACAAAAATATTGTGTGCCATCCCGGGCGGACAGAGTCGTCCGCCCCTACAAACCATTTCGTAGGGGCCGATGATCCTGTTGCGGTGCCCAAAATTTCTGCGCTGCCTTACGGCGGACGCTGGAAATTTTGACCGCGGCCACTCGCTCACCTCGCTTTCTCTGCCACCGGCAGCGCTCAGTTCGTTCCCCACATCGGCCCGCCGCCCCCGCACCCCTTACAAAAACCCCTGTCATTGCGAGGGCGCTCCGCGCCCGTGGCAATCCGCATCCCCCTTCTCCACGCAAAAAAAGAGGACGCCTCTCGGCATCCTCTTTTTTACACAATTGAATCGTTGGAGAATTACTTCAGCTCGACCTTGGCGCCGACTTCCTCCAGCTCCTTCTTCATGTTCTCTGCATCGTCCTTGGACAGGGCTTCCTTCAGAGTGGTGGGAGTCTCCTCAACAGCCTTCTTGGCCTCAGCCAGACCCAGACCGGTGATCTCGCGGACGGACTTGATGACCTTGATCTTCTGAGCGGCGTCGAAGCCAACCAGAACCACATCAAACTCGGTCTTCTCCTCAGCAGCGGGAGCAGCAGCGCCGGCAGCGGGAGCAGCCATAGCGGCGGCGGAAACGCCGAACTCTTCCTCCAGAGCGTGTACCAGCTCGCTCAGCTCCAGAACGGTCAAACCCTTGATCTCTTCGATCATAGCAGTAACTTTCTCAGACATTGTATTAGCCTCCTAATTATAAGATATTTTTGTAGTCAGTGGCTGAATTATTCAGCGGCCTCAGCAGGAGCACCCTGCTTCTCGGCGATCTGCTTAATGACGCAAGCCAGAGCGGAAATGGGAGCCAGCATGGTACCCAGGACCTGAGCCTGCAGCACGGGCAGTGCGGGGATGGATGCCAGAGCATTCACGGTCTCCATGGGCACGGCCTTGCCCTCCAGGAAGCCGCCCTTGATCTCGAACCGGCCATTGAGCTTCTTTGCAAACTCAGCAATCACGCGAGCGGGAGCCACAGGGTCAGCGGCGATAGCCAGAGAAGTGGTGCCGTTGAGCTGCTCGTCCAGTTCGTTGAGACCGCAGTTGTTGAATGCAAAGCGCAGCAGGGTGTTCTTGATGACGGAATACTCCACATCGTTTTTGCGGCACTCAGCGCGCAGAGCGGTATCCTCTGCCACGGTGATGCCCTTGTAGTCCACGATGACGCCGGCGCCGGAATTCTGGATCTTCTCGGTCAGCGCGGCCACGATTGCCTGCTTTTCAGACAGAACTTTTGCGTTGGGCATTCTTTGATTTCACCTCCATGAGAATTGTCGGTGCGTTCAAAACAGGAAAAACCCGTCCCTGTGCCCAAGGACACAAGGACGGGGTAAAGCAATCAAAAATTGATTCGCCATCCTCGGCAGGAATTACGGACAAGTCCCCCTGCTGTCTTTGGAACGCATCATATATTATATCCAAGACCTGCGCATTTGTCAAGTCTCAAATATCCTTTTGCTGCAAAAATTACAGCTGCTTGTTGGCGTTCATCTTCACGCCGGGGCCCATGGTGGACGCAGCCACGCAGGACTTGATATACTGGCCCTTGGCAGCGGCGGGCTTGGCCTTGATGATGGCGCCGATGAGAGCGCTGTAGTTCTCAAAGAGCTTGTCTGCGCCGAAGGAGACCTTGCCGATGGGGCAGTGGATGATGTTGGTCTTATCCAGACGATACTCCACCTTACCGGCCTTAGCCTCGGTGACAGCCTTGGCGGCATCGGGGGTCACAGTGCCGGACTTGGGAGAGGGCATCAGACCCTTGGGGCCCAGGACCTTACCCAGACGGCCCACCACGCCCATCATGTCGGGGGTAGCGACCACCACATCGAAGTCAAACCAGTTTTCCTTCTGGATCTTTTCCACCAGATCCATGTCGCCCACATAGTCGGCGCCGGCGGCCTTGGCAGCCTCGGCCTTGTCGCCCTTGGCGAACACCAGCACGCGCACGGACTTGCCGGTGCCGTTGGGCAGCACGATGGCGCCGCGGACCTGCTGGTCAGCGTGACGGGAGTCCACGCCCAGCTTCACATGCAGCTCGACGGTCTCATCAAACTTAGCGGAAGCGGTCTTGCAGATGAACTCCAGACCTTCCTTGGGATCATACAGTGCAGTCTTGTCGATCTGCTTGGCGATCTCCTGATATTTCTTACCTCTAAACATACCTTACACCCTCCTTATTCACCGACGACAACGCCCATGGAGCGTGCGGTACCAGCGATCATGCTCATAGCGGCTTCCAGGGAAGCAGCGTTCAGATCACGCATCTTCAGCTCTGCGATCTTCTGAATGGAGGCCTTGGAAATGGTAGCGACCTTCTCCTTGTTGGGAACGCCGGAACCGGACTCAATGTTGCACTCCTTCTTGATAAGAACGGCAGCGGGGGGAGTCTTGGTAATGAAGGAGAAGGAACGGTCGGCATACACCGTGATGACCACGGGGATAACCAGGCCCATATCGTTCTTCGTCCGCTCATTGAACTCCTTGGTGAAGGCGGCGATGTTCACGCCGTGCTGGCCCAGAGCGGGGCCAACGGGGGGTGCGGGAGTTGCTTTACCTGCAGGGATCTGCAGCTTTACATAACCAACGACTTTCTGTGCCATAATAGGCACCTCCTTTTTCATAATGTGGTAGCGACGGGCCTAATGCCGCGGTCGCTTTTGGCGAGACGCCCATGCGCCTCTCCCACTTGTGCCGGAGTGGTCATGCTCCGGCCCGCGCAGAGTCTGCTGCGCCTCAGGGCAGAACCTCCACCTGGTCCAGCTCCAGCTCGACCGGGGTCTCTCTGCCGAACATGGAGACCACAACCCGGACCTTGTTCTTCTCGGGCTCGATCTCCTCCACGGTACCGGTGAAGCTGGCCAGGGGGCCCTCCGTGATCTTCACGGTGTCGCCCACATGATACAGCACCACGATCTCGTGCTTTTCCACGCCTAATGCGGCCACTTCCTCCTCCGTAAGGGGAATGGCCTTATTCGCCTCGCCCACGAAGCCGGTGACGCCGCGGATGTTGCGGACCAGATGCCAGGTGTCGTCGGTCAGCACCATTTTAATGAGTACATAACCGGGGAACACCTTGCGTTCCACTTCCTTCATCACGCCCGACTCCGTCACCTCGGTCACGGTCTCCATGGGGATCTCCATCTTATGGATCATATCCTCCAGGCCGCGATTGGTCACGGACTTTTCAATGGCGGCCTTTACCGCATTTTCGTAGCCGGAATAGGTGTGGAGTACATACCACTTTGCGTTATCAGCCATGCTCCGCTCCTTAAGCTGCGAACAGGCTGACCAGGGTCTTCACGGCCAGCACGGCCACTGCGTCAAACACCCAAATGAACACGCCCACGCCCAGAGAGCACAGGATCACCGTGCCGGTGTTCTTCGCCGTCGTCTTGCCATCGGGCCAAACGACCTTCTTCAGCTCGCTTCTCATCTCGCGGAACCACTTGCCGCGGTCTTTCTTGTTAGCCTCTGCCATCGTTACACAACCTTTCTTTTCATCCAATCACTTGGTTTCGGTGTGAACCGTATGCTTTCTGCAGAAGGGGCAATACTTGTTCATCTCGAGACGATCAGGACTGTTCTTCTTGTTCTTCATCGTGTTGTAGTTTCTCTGCTTGCACTCGTTGCATCTCAAAGTAATCTTCACGCGCATCTAACGGCACCTCCTTATTAGATTGGGCCGGCCTCTCGGCGCAGCCGTTTGCCTCCCTGGTCTGCAGGGTCTCCTTTTCCCGGCGCCGAAGCGAAAAGCGCGCAAAAAGAAAGCCCTACTCACAGGTAATGTCTATTCTATCACTCTTTTTCCATGCGGTCAACCTGTTTTTTGCAAAAATTTCGCATTTTTTTGCGGGAAAATCATCGGAATTGTTGCCATCGCCGCTCCCTGCGTGGTATTATAAAGAAAAATGCCACACAGCGGCTTTTGAAAGGAAATATCCATGAAAATTATGGCCATCGACTACGGCGACGCCCACACCGGCATCGCCATCTCCGACCGTTTGGAGACTCTGGCAGGCTTCACCACGGTCATAAACACCCGCCGCCAGGAGGAGGTGGTGACGCAAATTCAGTCCCTCATCGCCGAACACGGCGTGGAACGCCTGGTCCTGGGCTATCCCAAGAATATGGACGGCACCCTGGGCCCTCGGGCTGAAAAATGTGCCGCCCTGGGGGAAATCCTCCAGGAGACCACGGGCCTTCCCCTGGTGCTTTGGGATGAGCGCCGCAGCACCGTGGAGGCTCATGCCATCCTCTTCGGAAACGGCAAAAACGGTAAGCAGCGCAAGAAGATCGTGGACGCCGTGGCCGCCAGTCTTATGCTGGAGGGCTATCTCACCCGGCGCAGACTGGAGGCGGAGCCATGAGCCAAACCGTTCTCATAGTCGGTGGCGGCGCCGCCGGAATGCTGGCCGCTCTGACGGCCCTGGAGGACCCGCAAAACACCGTCCTCCTCTCCGAGCGTCAGGCCCGGGTGGGCCGCAAGCTCCTCTCTACCGGCAACGGCCGCTGCAACCTCTCCAACCTCCACGCCGCCCCCCACCACTACCATGGCCGGGACCCGGATTTCTGCCGCTATGCTCTGGAGCAGTTTCCGGTCTCGTCCACTCTGGCCTACTTTGCCGCCCTGGGATTGGAGACGGTGACGGAGCCGGACGGCAAAATCTACCCCCGCTCCAACATGGCCAACTCTGTCCTGGATGTCCTACGCTATGCCCTGGAGCATCCCCGGCTGCACCTGCTCTCCGGAGACGGCGTGGCCGACCTGCGCAAAAAGGGCGGCACCTTCGCCGTCACCTTTCTCTCCGGAGAAAGATACACCAACATAGATAAGGTGATTCTGGCCTGCGGCGGCGCGGCGGGCAGCAAGGTGGGCGGGGTGCTGGACGGCTATAAGCTGGCCAAGTCCCTGGGCCACCACCGCACGGCCCTGTATCCCTCCCTGGTGCAGATAAAGACCGACCCCACTTATCCCCGGGCTCTCAAGGGCGTCAAAACCCCCGCCTGCCTGACCCTCCGCCGGGGCAGCCGGGTTTTGGCCGAAAATGAGGGGGAAATTCTCTTCACCGAGTACGGTGTCAGCGGCCCCGCGGTATTTGAAATTTCCCGCTATGCCTCCACCGGCGGCGACGGCCTGACCCTGCATCTGGATCTGTGGGCAGAAAAGAGCGCAGAGGAAATTCTCCGTCATCTCCGGGCCCGCCGGGACGCCAAAAAACCGGACGCCCCCACGGAGCAGACCGCCGGGACAATCTTCGCCGGGGTTCTCCACAGCCGTCTGGGGCAGGTGGTGGTAAAGGCCGCCGGTCTCTCCCCCGCCGCAGCTCTGCGCACTCTGACGGAGCAAGACCTGACCCTGCTGGCCGGTCTATGCAAGGACTTCCCCCTCCCCGTCACCGGCACCTGCGGCTTTGACCAGGCCCAGGTCACCGCCGGGGGCCTGGATACATCGGAGTTTGACCCCCATACCCTGCAAAGCCGCCTGATCCCGGGTCTTTATGCCTGCGGTGAGCTGCTGGATGTGGACGGCGACTGCGGCGGCTATAACCTCCAGTGGGCCTGGTCCAGCGCCCGCCTGGCCGGAAGGCTTCTTTGACACGCTGAAAGCCCATGCTTTCGTTTTCCGAAAGCATGGGCTTTTATCTATGCAGTTTAACCTATTCCCATGGCCACAACGATAATGCCGAAAAGCAGCGCTGCGGCAGCGGCAAAGGCGAAGAGCAGGGTGCCGCCCACCCGGCCGTATTTATTGGCGATGCCCCTGCATCCGCACAGGCCCGCAATAGCCAGAGCCACCGCTCCCAGGCAGCACAGTGCCGCTATAAAATACGGCAGATTCAGCACCAGCCCCACACAGGCGATGCCCGCCAGGGCCAGGACGCCGCAGCCCAGCAGCAGGAGCCGCTTCAGGCTCTTATCCTGCACCAGCAGCGCCACAGAGGCCCCGCCCGCCAGCGCCGCCAGGAGCAGCCCCAGCCCTGTGAGGAGCGTTGCAATAATGGCGATTCCCAGTCCCAGCAGCAGTACCGGCATAAGCACAATGGCCAAATGAAACATAGCGTCTCCCGTTTACTCCACCGTGACACTCTTGGCCAGGTTCCGGGGCTTGTCGATGTCGCAGCCCCGCTCCAGGGCGATGTAATAGGCCAGCAGCTGCAGCGGCACCACGCCCAGCTGAGGCAGCAGCATCTCATGAATATCCGGAATGGTCATGACCATAGGTACATGGCGGCCCATCTCCTCGGCGTGGGTCTGGGTGGTCAGGGCCAGGACCTTAGCGCCTCGGGCCTGCACCTCCACCACATTGCTCAGAGCCTTGTCAAACAGGGGTCCATAGGTCCCCAGGGCGATAACCAGAGTCCCGTCCACAATAAGGGAAATGGTCCCGTGCTTCAGCTCGCCGGAGGCATAGGCCTCGGAGTGGATATAGGAAATTTCCTTCAGCTTCAGGCTACCCTCCAGAGACAGGGCATAGTCCAGGTTGCGGCCAATAAAGAACACATCCTCGCTCTTGCAGATCTCCCTGGCAATATCGTGGATGCTCTCGGCGGACTCCAGAATCTTCTCGATGTACTCCGGCACCCGCTGCATATCCCGGACCATTTCGCTGTAGGTCTGGCGGTCAATGGTGCCCAGAATATCGGCAAAATACAGCCCCAGCATATTCAGCACGGCCATCTGGGTGCTATAGGCCTTGGTGGTAGCCACGGCGATCTCGGGGCCTGCCCAGGTGTAAAGCACATCATCCGACTCCCGGGCGATGGACGAGCCCACCACATTCACAATGGAGAGGATGCGCGCCCCCCGCTTCTTGGCCTCCCGCAGAGCGGCCATGGTGTCCAGGGTCTCACCGGACTGGCTGATGGCAATGACCAGGTCGCCCCGCTTTACAATGGGATCACTGTAGCGGAACTCGGAGGCCAGCACCACCTCCACGCTGCGCCGGAGCATCCGCTCCAGGTTATACTTGCCCACCATGCCCACATGGTAAGACGAGCCGCAGGCAATGATGATAATGCGCCCGATGTTGCGAATTTCCTCCTCGGTCATGGTCAGGTCCTGCAAAATGACCCGTCCTCCCTGGAGCCGGGCAGCGGTGGCCTCCCGGATCGCCCGGGGCTGCTCAAAGATCTCCTTGAGCATAAAGTGGGCATAGCCGCCCTTTTCGGCGGCGCCGATGTCCCAGTCCACATGGTGATGCTTCTTGGTCACGGGCTGGCCCTGTTCGTTATACACGGTGATGCCGTCCCGGGTCAGCACGGCCATTTCGCCGTCCTCCATGTAGGAGATGTCCCGGGTATGGCGGATGATAGCGGTGACATCGGAGGCGATGAAGCTCTCCCCCTCACCGTAGCCCAGCAGCAGCGGTGCGTCCTTCCGGGCGGCAATGAGCCGGTCCGGTGCGTCGGCGGACACGATGCCCAGAGCATAGGCCCCTTCCACGGCATTGAGCATCCGCCGCACAGCCTCCACCATGTCGCCGCATTGGCTGAAATAGTAGTCCAGAAGCTGGGCCACCACCTCGGTGTCCGTCTCGGATTTGAACTGGTAGCCCTTGTGCAGCAGCTGACCCTTCAGCTCCGAAAAATTCTCGATGATGCCGTTGTGTACCACGGCGATGCGGCCGCTGCGGCTCACCTGGGGATGGGCGTTAACATCGTTGGGCTCGCCGTGGGTGGCCCAGCGGGTGTGGCCGATGCCCAGGTTGCCGGGCAGATCTGCCCCGTCATGGGTCAGATCCTTCAGCACCTGCAAGCGGCCCTTGGACTTCTTCACCTGCAGCCCTGCGGGGCCGAACACCGCCACACCGGCGGAGTCATAGCCCCGGTATTCCAGGCGCTGCAAGCCGTCCAGCAGAATGGGAGCCGCCTGCTCCTTGCCAACATATCCTACGATTCCACACATATAAATGGTTCCTCCTGATCGTTTCGTTTTCTGAAATTTAACAACCGGAAGGACAAACACACAGACATTTGTCATTCCTGTCCGGCCACAGCCTCTCTGTTTTGCGGTCACCCGCATATTTACCGGCTGTGTGCGTACCCGGACGGTACGGGAGAGCTTCCGCCGAAAAACTCGATACTCTCTCCTCCTCGTCGTCCCGCCTGAGACGGGCACTGGCGCTTGTGATGGGTCGCCCCATGGTCTCCTTTCTTCTCTGTGTTAACAAAAAATGTATATTTCTACCTCCCGGGGCAAATACTGCCGGAAAGGGGGTATACCGTATGATGACCGCTTTTTTCAGGACCGTTATTCTCTATCTGCTGCTCATTGTGGGCCTTCGTCTCACCGGCAAGCGGCAGATCGGGGAGCTGGAGCCCATTGAGCTGGTGCTGACCATGCTGCTGTCGGACCTGGCCTCGGTGCCTATGCAGGACTTTGGCATTCCGCTGCTGAACGGGGTCATTCCCATTATAACGCTGCTATGCATGAGTATGCTTTTAAGCTGCCTGAGTCTGCGTCATGTGCGCTTTCGGCGGCTCATCTGCGGCCGCCCTGCCGTGATTATCCGGGACGGAAAGCTCCAGCAGGATGCCATGCGCCACAACCGCCTGACTCTGGATGAGCTTTTTGAGGAGCTGCGCACCCAGGGCGTCACAGATATAAGCGATGTCAAGTACGCCATTTTGGAGACCGGTGGGCAGCTGTCGGTGCTGCTGCGCACCGTGGCCCAGCCCGCTACGCCCTATCAGCTGGGCCTGACCTACGAGGACGATGTGTTTCTCCCCACAGTCATCATCAATGACGGCCGCCTTCTGACAGACCAGCTGCGCCGGGCAGGCCGGGACGAAGCGTGGCTTCAAAAGCAGCTTAGTCAAAATGGCGTTTCCTCCCCCCACCAGGTGTTTCTTTTAAGCGTGGATGAACGGGGAGAGACTGTATGCATTGTGAAGGAGGACGCAAAATGAAGTCGTTCCGCATACCGATATTTTTATTGCTGGTAACATTTCTCCTGTCGCTGTACGGGGGCAGCAGCATACGGCACTATGCCCAGGCATGGCAGGCGCAGCTTTCCCTGGCGGAGAGCGCGGTGAAGCGGGCGGACTGGGGGCAGGCACAGGATATTTTGGCTGACCTCAACGACCAGTGGCAGGAAAAACAGAATCGGCTGCACATGCTGGCTGAGCACCAGGAGCTGGACGAGGTGGAGACCCTGCTGCGCCGGTGCAGCGCCTTTGCGGCGCTGGAGGATGACGCGGAGCTGCCCGCCGACATGGCAGAGCTCTCTGCCCGTTTGGCCATCCTGGGTGAAAACCAGGGGCTTTCGCTGCGGAATATATTGTAAGGTAAACCAGCCGGGCGGACAGGGGCGTCCGCCCCTACACGCCATTCACCGATAGAGCTTCGTAGGGGGCGATGCCCACATCGCCCCGTTTTACCCAGGCGACGAGCGACCGCAAGGGTCGCCCCTACACAGGCACAAGAAGTGCCGTGCGTGACCGGGCGGCGAGGTGGGGTCACCCCGCCCTACGGAAGCGTAACAGGGAGTGCGTAGGGGAGGGGCTCTGCCCCTCCCGCAGGCTGGGAAATCGGCGAAGCACCGCCAGCCCCTACAGACGCATTATTGGTGGTGCGGTGGGCGGGCCGATGTAGGCATCGGCCCCTACGGATCGGTTTGTAGGGGCGGACGACTCTGTCCGCCCGGCCCGATAACGCAGCGCTTTGCAGGGCAGGGCCCGCGTGCCCTGCCGGTGCGGTGGGGGAAAACGAATCCCCCAGTCGGCGCTCCCTTTAGGCAAGGGAGACTTTCGCTCACTTCTCGCTGAGCAGCTTATTCAGCTCGCTCATGAAGGTATTGATGTCCTTAAACTGTCTGTACACGGAGGCAAAGCGCACATAGGCCACCTCATCGGCCTTTTTCAGCTTGTCCATGACCATCTCGCCCACCAGCTCCGTGCTGATCTCCCGCTCCAGCTTGTTCTGCAGCTCCTGCTCGATCTCCAGGGCCATGCGCTCCATGTCCGCCACGGGCACAGGCCGCTTCTCGCAGCTGCGCTGGATACCCCGGAGCACCTTGCTGCGGTCAAAGGTCTGGCGGCTGCCATCCTTTTTGATGACCACCATGGGCAGGCTCTCCACCGTCTCGTAGGTGGTAAAGCGCCGCTCGCATTGCAGGCACTCCCGGCGGCGGCGGATACTGCCCTCGTCGGCAGGGCGGGAGTCTACCACCTTGCTCTCGGAAAATCCGCAATAGGGACATTTCATGGTTTTTCTCCCCTTTCCATCCGCCTCCTCCGGCAGGCCGGAAAATGGGGCGGAATGTGCATACTATTCGGTGTTTGACTATTGTACCACACTCCGTCAAGATATGGTAGTTCTTTTTTGTAACAATGCTATGAAAAGCGGGAAGGGCACCGTCTGTTACCCCTCCCGTTTTTTCACTTGTCCCCGTTCGGTATGTAGGCGCTGCTCATACCAAACGCTCATGGGCCAGCCCGAAGGACACGGCGATGGCCGCGTCCACCTGCTGCATGATGTCGTCCTCCACCCGGCCCATCTTCTCCCGAAGCCGTTTTTTATCCAGAGTCCGTATCTGCTCCAGCAGGATGATAGAGTCCCGGGGCAGGCCGCTGCTCTGCCCGGGCAGCTCAATGTGCGTGGGCAGCTTGGCCTTGCCGGTGCGGGAGGTGATGGCTGCGGCGATGATGGTAGGGCTGTGTCGGTTGCCGGTATCGTTCTGCACAATCAGCACAGGCCGCACGCCTCCCTGCTCGCTGCCCACCACCGGGCTGAGATCGGCATAATATATTTCGCCTCGTCTGACAGTTGATTCCACAAGGTTCACACTCCGCCGGAAAGAAGTACCCGTTTTGCCGGGTCACTTTCATTGTCCCACGCAGTCTGCGAAATTATACGCCCCACGGAAAAAACCGTGCCGTGTCCGTCCCATATCAGTCTATGCAGGCAGAGCTCCGCCGGTTCCCTTAAAACCGCAGCAGCAGCTCCCGCTCCGTCTCTTTTCCGTTTTCGATATACACTCTCGGCACCCGCTTACTTACGGCGCAGGTCAGCTCATAGGGGATGGTCCCGGCCAGGTCCGCCAACCTTTCCACCGGGTTCTCCGGCCCGAAAATTTCGATCTCGTCGCCTACATCCACCTCCGGCAGATCCGTCAGGTCGATCATGCACATATCCATGCAAATGCGTCCCCGCTGGGGTGCCGGGCCATAGGCAGTCATGAGGCTGCACCGATTTGACAGGCAGCGGAAAAAACCGTCGGCATAGCCATAGGGCACCACGCCCATGCGGGTGGTGCGCTCCGTCTTAAATATGCGCCCATAGCTGACGGAGGTACCCGGTTCGTAAACCTTAATGGTGCTGACGCTGGTCATCAGACGCATCACCGGGCGCAGGCCCAGCCTCCTTGCCCCGTCGCCGTAGCCGTAGAGCAGCAGGCCCGGGCGCACCATGTCAAGCATCATCTCCGGCCAGTAGGCCACGGCCCCGGTGTTGGCGCAGTGACGCAGGGCAAACTTCCGCCCCAGCTTCTCCTCCGCCTTTTCAATGACCGCTGTAAACAGGTCGAACTGCTCCCGGGTGTATGCCCGGCTCTCCCGGTCCTCCTCGTCGGACACGGCAAAGTGGGTAAAGATGCCCTCGGCGTCCAGCCCCGGCAGGCGGCAGGCCTCGCAAATGCCCTCCACGCCGCTTTCAAAATGCGCCCCGCTGACCAGGTATCCCAGGCGGGACATCCCCGTGTCCACCTTGATATGCACCTTCAGCGTGCCGCCGCAGCGGACAGCTTCTTCGCTATACTCCAGGGCCTTAGCCTTGCAGGTAACGGCCTGGGTGATGTGGTTTTCAATGAGCTTTTCCACCTGCTCCTTGGGGGTGTGGCCCAGGATCAGAATGGGCATAGCAATGCCCCCCAGCCGCAGCTCCATGGCCTCGTCGATGCTGCTGACAGCCAGGTAGTCCGCCCCCCTTTTCTCCAGCACCTCCGCCACCCGAATGGCGCCGTGGCCGTAGGCATCCGCCTTCACCACGCCCAAAAACTTCACATCCGGGCCGATGTGCCGGCGCAGCTTTTCATAGTTTTCCCCCAGGGCGTCCAGATCAATGACCGCCCAGGTCCTCCGCAGTGTAGATTCCATACCGTCGCCTCTTTCATGTACTTTCTTCCGTATCTTCTTCCGTCTGGCAAGTAAATTGCGTAAATGTCACCGTCAGCAGCACCTTGCCCTCCCGGCTCAGCTCCGCGGCGTAGGGCGCAAAGCTCTCCGGCTGCACCCAGAGGGTACAGGCGTAGGTCTCTCCCGCCCCGTCCGTTGCCTCGCAGGTGAGAAGCAGGTACTCCAGAGTGCCGATCTTATCCGTCCCCTCCCGGGTCACGAACCCCTGTCCCGCCGCATACAGAGCGAGCTGCACGGCGTTGGCGGCGGAGAGATTTCCTCCGTCCCCGGCAGCCCACACGCTGCCGTCGTAGAGCAGCTGCAGCTCCTCCGCCGTAACGGTGGCGCTGAGGCCCCGAAGAGTCTCCGGCTCCAGAATGGTGGTGGTCGTTCCCCGCTGCCGGTCATAGGCCGCCGACACGGTAAAGGTGCGGTCGTCCGTGTCCAGGTGTACCACGATCTGCGCCTCCGCCTGCGCCGTGCGGATGGAGGCATAATAGTCCTGCACCGCCTCCCGCTTAGAATGGCCGCAGCCGGACAGCAGCAGGCACAGGGGTAAAAGTAATAGCAAATATTTTTTCACGGTATCGCCCTCCCGAATGATTTGAAAGGCTCTCCGCATCCCAAAGCTCTGTCATTGCGCAACCACTGCGCACACCGAATGACAAGTTTTCTATATTTATTTATAAATTTTTCATGGCATAGGGTATCTGCTCCAGCAGGTCCGTAGGGGTCATGCCCCGCTCTCCCTTGTCCGCCGCCGCCCGGTCTCCAGCCCGGCCGTGGAGCCACACCGCCGCGCAGCAGGCGTCGAAGGTCCCGCAGCCCTGGCCCAGCAGAGATACGATCATCCCCGCCAGCACATCGCCGCTGCCGCCCTTGGCCATGCCGCTGTTGCCGGTCTCGTTCACGGCCAGCCGTCCCTCCGGGTCCGCCACCAGGGTGCGGTGTCCCTTCAGCACCAAGTATACGCCGTATTTTCGGGAAAATGCCGCCGCAGCCGCTTCCCGTCCCCGGGAGAGGTCGCCCCCCAGCCGGAGAAACTCCCCCTCATGGGGCGTCAGCACCGTGGGCGCAGTCCGCCTTTGCAGCTGCTCCGGGCAGCCATCCAGGGCGTTCAGCCCGTCGGCGTCCAGCACCAGGGGCCTGTCTATATCCAGTAGCTTTCGCACCAGGGCATCTGTCTGCCGATCCCGGCCCAGGCCGCAGCCAATGAGCACTGCGTCGCAGGAGGCCGCCCGCTGCCGGATGGGCTCCTCCGCCAGCAGGGAGAGCCTACCCTCCGCCGTCTCCGGCAGAGGAAAGGGCATGGCCTCCTCGCTCTTCACCGCCACCACAGGCCACGCCTGCTCCGGCACCGCCAGAAACACCAGGCCCGCCCCGGTACGCACCGCCGCCCGGCTGGCAAAGACAGGCGCCCCGGTATAGCCCACGCTGCCGCACACGCACAAAAGCTTTCCGAAATCGCCCTTGTGTCCCGCCGGATCCCGCCGGGGCAGAATGCTGCGCACCCGGGATGCTGTAATGGTCTCCATACCCCTCGCCTCCCTTCAGGCTAAAATACTTGGTCATAGTATAGCACTTTTTTCTCCCATAGGCGATATTTTTTCGTCGATGTACCGAGAAATTTTCCTTGAAATGCGGAAAAAAATATGGTATAAATGTACATATTAGAATCTGAAAAGCGTCGAATGGGAAAATCCGCACCTTCCCGGCTTCCAAGAGAGGGCCAGTCACCGGCTGCAAGCTGGCCCGTAGCCGTCTGCGGTGTTCGCCCGGGAGCTGCTGCGAGGAAATGCGCAGCCGGGTCATCCTCCGTTATGGGGAAACGAGTGCGCAGGGCTTTCCTGCGAATTTGGGTGGTACCACGGAACGCTGTATGCCTTTCGTCCCTTATTTTGGGGAGGAAAGGTATTTTTTTATCCCCAAAACGAATCTCACTTTTAATGAGGAGGAATCATTGCTGATGAAAGAAAAGCTGAATGAACTGCTCCGGGAGGGCAGGGAAAAAATTCTGTCAGCCAAGAACGAGACGGAGCTGCAGGACATCAAGGCCGCCATTTTGGGCAAGCAGGGCGGCCTGACGGCGCTGCTGAAGGAGGTGCCCAAGCTGGATGTTTCCCTGCGTCCGGAAATGGGCAAGGCCGTGAACCAGGCCAAGGCCCAGCTCACCGAGCTTATCGAGCAGCACCGAAACGACCTGAAGCTGAAGGCTTCCCAGATTGACGCGGACTTCGACATCTCCGTCCCCGGCTATCTGCCTCCCGCCGGAGGGCTGCACCCCATCACCCAGATGTGCTACGACCTCAACGATGCCTTCCGCTCCATGGGCTTTGAAATCTACGAGGAGGACGACATCACCAGCGAGCTCTACGGCTTTGATAATCTGAACTTCCCCCCCAACCATCCCGCCCGGGAGAGCATGGACACCTATTGGCTGGCGGGCCATGACAAGGGCGAGTGCTGGGACAAGCTCTGCCTGCGCCCCCACCTCACCGGCGGCTCCGTGCGCTATATGCAGACCCACAAGCCCCCCTATCGCTTCGTGTACCCCGGCCGAGTGTACCGCAACGAGACCACCGATGCCCGCCACGAGCGTGCCTTCTTCCAGTATGAGGCGCTGATCGTGGATAAGGACTTCACCTTCGCCTCCGGCAAGGTGATGATCCAGAGCATTCTCTCCAAGGTCTTTGGCCGGGAGGTCCCCGTGCGGATGCGGGCAGGCTTCTTCCCCTTCGTGGAGCCGGGGTTTGAAATTGACATGGGCTGCCTGGTCTGCGGCGGCAAGGGCTGCTCGGTGTGCAAGCAGGTGGGCTGGATTGAGATTATGCCCGGCGGCACCCCCCACCCCAATGTTCTCCGGGCGGCGGGTCTGGACCCGGATGAGTACACCGGCTTCTATGTAAATATCGGCCTGGACCGTCTGGTGATGATGCGCTACGGCGTGGACGATGTGCGCCTGTTCCACAGCGCCGACCTGCGCTTTTTGAAGCAGTTCCATTAATAAGGAGGGTTTTACACAATGAAAGTTTCTCTGAACTGGGTCAAGGACTATGTAAAGCTCCCTGACGATATGGACCTCAAGCGCCTTTCCTACGATCTGACCATGTCCACCGTGGAGGTGGAGGACGCCACGGATCTGTCCGAAAGCTTCCGCAACATGGTGATAGGCGTCGTGCAGCAAGTGCAGCAGCACCCCAATGCCGACAAGCTCCGGGTTTGCAAAACGGACATCGGCGGTGAGATAAAGGACATCGTGTGCGGCGGCATCAATCTCCGGGACGGCATGAAGGTGGCCGTGGCCCTGCCCGGGGCCCACTGCCGCTGGCACGGCGAGGGGGAGCCGGTGGAGATCAAGGTCTCCAAGCTCCGGGGCGTGGAAAGCTACGGCATGATCTGCGCCAGCAGCGAGATTGGCCTTTTTGACCTCTTCCCCTTCACGGAGGAGGCCACCATCCTGGACCTGTCGGACTTTGACGCCCCCGCCGGGACGCCCCTGGCCGACGCCCTGGACCTCCACGACATCATCCTGGAAATCGACAATAAATCCATGACCAACCGCCCGGACCTCTGGGGTCACTACGGCATCGCCCGGGAGATCGCGGCCCTGTACGATCTGCCCATGAATCCCCTGCCCCCCTTTGACCGGACCGTTAAAAACACCGCGGGCCTTACCATCACCGTGGAGGACAGCGACCGCTGCCCCCGGATGACCGGCACGCAGATCGAGGGCCTGAGCGTAAAGCCCGCCCCCTACTGGATGCGCAGCCGCATTTGGAAGGTGGGTATGCGCCCCATCAACGCCCTGGTAGATATTACCAACTATGTGATGCTGGCCACGGGTCAGCCCTCCCACGCCTATGACTCCGACCATATCGCCGGCCACATCATCGTCCGCCGGGCCGGAGAAGGCGAAAAGCTCCAGCTGCTCAACGGCAAGGACCTGCCCCTGTCCACGGACGACCTGGTCATCGCCGACGATGCCGGGGTGGTGGGTCTGGCTGGCGTCATGGGCGGCGCCAAGGACTCCATCCTCCCCACCACCAACAAGGTGATTTTGGAGGTAGCCAACTTCCAGGCTGCGGGCATCCGCCGCACGGCCCTGCGCTATGACAACCGCACCGAGGCCTCGGCCCGGTATGAAAAGGCCGTTGATCCCGAGCGCTGCGACCAGGCTCTGGACCTGTCCATGGCCCTGTTTGCGGAGCTTTACCCGGAGATGAAGGTCACGGGCTTTGTGGACTGCTATCCCCATAAGCTGCAGCGGGCGGAAATCGATGTTTCCCTGAACTGGCTGGAGCGCCGCCTGGGCAAGCGCATCCCCAATGAGGACATTGCCAAAAAACTGGGCGAGCTGGGCTACAGCCTGACCTTTGACGGCGATAACCTCCACATTGTGGTTCCCACCTGGCGCTCCACCGGCGATGTGTCCATCAAGGCGGATATTATGGAGGAGGTGGCCCGTATGTACGGATACGAGAACTTCCGGGCCGCCCCCATCACCACCTCCTTTGACGGGGCCATCAACCAGCTGGATAAGGACTTGGAGCGCCGCATCAAGGAGTATCTGGCCATCCGCTGCGGGATGCAGGAGATCTTCACCTATCCCTGGATGACCGACCAGTATGTAAATGCCATTTTGCAGGATACCACCGGCATCCTCTCCCTGTCCACGCCCCCCTCTCCCGATGAGAGCCTCATCCGCTCCTCGCTGCTGCCCAACCTGTGCAAGGCCGTGGTGAAAAACGAGCGCTTCTTCACGGAGTTCTCCATCTTCGAGTGCGCCCAGGTGTTCCGGGACGCGGACTACACCACCCCCTACGACAGCCGGGAAAAGCTCCCCTCCCAGCGCAAGAACATCGCCGGCGCCTTTGCCGGTGACAGCAAAAATGTCACCGACCTCTTCCGCCGGGCCAAGGGCGTTATCGAGAGTATGCCCCGGTACACCCACATGGAGGGCTTCACCTTCCGGCAGGAGGAAAAGCCCCTGTGGGCCGACGATGTGGTGTGGCTGAATATCTGCCTGGGCGATAAGCGCATCGGCAACCTGGCTCTGCTGAATAAAAAGGCCTCCATGGCCTGCGGCATCAAGAACCTGAGTGTCCTGCTCTTTGAGCTGGATGCAGATGCCCTGGTTCCCTTCCGTTCCCGCACCAACACCTTCACCCATCTGGCCGAGTATCCCATGACGGACTACGACATCTCCCTGCTCTTTGACGCGCAGACCAAGTGGGCGGATATGCAGAAGATTCTCTCCGGCATCCACAACGAGCTTTTCCACGGTGCCTCCTTTGTGGACGAGTACCACGGCAAGCAGATCCCGGAGGGCAAGAAATCCGTGACCATCCGCCTGACCATCGGCTCTGCGGAAAAGACCCTCACCTCCGCCGAGATCGAGGCCTGCGCCGCCTCCGCCGTAAAGAAGCTGGTGAAAAACCTGGGTGCCGAGCTCCGGGCAAAATAAAACCCCCGGCGGGAAATCTTTTTCCCTTTACTTTTTCGTAAAAGAAGCATATACTATTTCCAGTAAGCAAGAAAGGCGGTGTCCCCTATGGATGAATTTACCCGTAAATTCAATACGGCAGAGGATCGGGAGGAGCAGACCCATCATATCCTGTCGGCTGTGTACGACGCCCTGAAGGAAAAGGGCTACGACCCCATTAATCAGATCGTTGGCTACATTCTATCCGAGGACCCCACCTATATCACCAATCACAACGGCGCCCGGACCCTTATCTGCAAGCTGGACCGGGACGAGATGCTCCAGGCCCTGGTGAAAAGCTATCTGGATCTGTAAAAACGATAAAGCCCTGCGGACCGTTTTCAGTCCGCAGGGCTTTTTCTGTTCACGAAACTATTACCTTTCCCTCTTCTTGCGGGAGAGCAGCACCGCCGCTGCGCTCATAGACAGCAGCGCAGCCCCACCGTAGAGCAGCAGACCGCCGTCTCCGGTGGCCGGGGCCTTCTCGCCTGTACCGGCCTGGGCGCCGCCGCTTGTGCCGGTGTCAGTAGTACCGCCGGTAGTGCCGCCGGGGCCCGCCTCCGAGCCGCCGTCCCCGGGGATTTCCTCACCGCCGCCGGTGGGCGCACGCAGGACGAAGTGATCCGCCTTACTCAGCTCTCCCTGCACCTCGGTGACGATGGTAACTGCCTCGCCGGGCTGCTTAAAGAACCTGCCGCCCACAGGCTCGGCCACATAGTTCAGCACATTGCCGAAGTCCGCTAGATCACAGAGGCCGTAGTTGATGAGCCTCGTATCCGATACGATCTCGGACTTTTCATCCATGGTGATCTTCTCCACCCAGAACTGGGGCATGCCGTCCGGTACGGGCATCACCACATGGAGCTTGCTGCTGTGCAGGTCGATACCCGCATTCGGCATCCAGCTCAGGCTGCGCAGATTGATGGCGCTATCGTGCAAGGTCAATATATAGTTGGGATAAGGTCCGGGGGTTTGGTTGCGAATTTCGCCGTCGGTCATGGTCAGCTTATGCAGCGTCAATGCGCCGGACACTTCGATTTCAGCCCACAGTTTGGCCCCGTCCGAGCCGTTGATGGTGGTGCTTTGGGCTGCGCCGGAATCATTTCTCCAGATCTTGCCGGCATAGCACTCGCCCTGCACATTGATGGTGCAGTCCTTCTTAGGCAGGATGACATCGCCGCCGACGGAAATGTCCTTCAGCGTCAGCACGGCGTTTGCCGCATCCCAGGTGTAGCCGTCGTTTTCCAGCGTTTTGTCGCTGTGTCCCGAAGCCGTCAGGTCCAGCTCGCTCAGCGTATGGGTGCTCTCGGCGAAGGCCACGGTGGGGATCATCAGGAGCACGATCAAAATACTGGCAATGAGTTTCTTCATTTTTCGCCCTCTCTTTCATTTTTGTGTATATATTTTACCATTTTATAAAATCCTTGTCAATGAAAATGCCAACGAATGCCCCCACTGCCCGCTTTTTCCCCCGCTTTATTTGACAGACGAAGCGCCTTGTGCTATGATAGAAAGCAAGTTATGGGAAAAGGAGTTGTATTTTATGGCTGATGTGAAAAAGGGCGAAGGCCTTGTTTATAAAAATCATCCCCTGCGCCGGGTGGATAACCTGATTTATTACGGCAGCATGGCCGACGAATATATCGTCATGCTGCAAATCCTGGAGACTAAGAAGGAAAAGGACATGGATGTGGCCAGCCGGGTGTCCGTGCAGCTGCAGCTCACCGCCCCGGACCTGAAGAGCCGTGACCGGGTGGTGAAAAAGACAGAGAAGGACAGTCTCTATGCCGCTATGGATGTGGGCTCCATTTGGCTGGAGCGCGCCCTGGCCGGAAAATAAGCTCCGCAAAAGCGCCGGAGGGCGGGGATTCCGGCGGGACACCTCGCAAATCCACCGGATAAGTTTATACCGTTTCCCTCTCAGGGAGGCTGTGCTTCGCCACAGCCTCCCTGTTGCTTTCCCTTTGGCCGCCAAAAAAGATGTTGACATTTCAACATCTGTGTGATACAATCCGCTTGTTGAAACTTCAACATCTATAAAGACAGGAGGCAGCCATGCAGCAGCGATTTGAGATGTTTACGGTTTTGATCAACCGTATCAGCCGCAACATCCGCAGAATCAAAAATCAGGAGATGGCCGCCTATCATTTGAGAAGCGCCCATGTCTCCTGTCTGTACTACATTTATTCGTTGGACGGCGTGACCTCGGCGGAGCTGTGCGAGCATTGCGAGGAGGATAAGGCGACCATTTCCCGGGCCCTGGACTACCTGGAGGGCAACGGGTTTATTCTGCGCCCCTGCGAGGGGGCCAAGCGGTACAAAAGTCCCCTGCACCTGACGGAGAAGGGCCGGGCGGTGGGCGAGCAGATTGCAGAGAGGATCCGGAGCATTCTGGATGCCGTCAGCCACACCCTCACCGAGGAGGAGCGAGCGGCATTTTACCGCAGCCTATCCGCCATCAGCAGAAGTCTGGACGCCATCGCCCAAAACAGCGAAGCCTAAGGAGCGTGACAGAATTGAAAACCAGGATCATCGTTGATTCCACCGCGGATATGGTCCCCGAGATCAAGGCGCGGGTATATACGGTCCCCCTCACCGTTCATTTCGGCCGGGAGGAATACATTGACGGCGTGACCATTGACCACAAGACCTTCTATGAGAAGCTGATTGAAAGCGATGTGCTGCCCACCACCAGTCAGGCGACCCCGAGCGCCTTTGCGCAGGAGCTTGAAAAGGCGAAGAAGGCCGGGGAGGCCGCCGTTATTATTACCCTTGCCTCCAAGTTTTCCGGCACATATCAAAGCGCCGTGATCGCGGCGGCAGATTACGAAAATGTCTATGTCGTGGATGGTGCAAGCGCAGCCATGGGCACAGGCATTCTGGTGGAGCTTGCATTCCGGCTTTTGGACGGGGGAATGTCCGCAAAGGAGATTGCGGAGACTCTGGAAACGGAGAAGGAGAAAATCGTTGTCGTGGCGCTGGTAGATACTCTGGAATATCTCAAGCGGGGCGGCCGCATCTCCAAGACAGCCGCCTTCGCCGGCGGGATCCTGAATATCAAGCCCGTGCTTTCCGTCATTGACGGCGAGATCCACCTGCTGGGCAAAGCCCGGGGATCTAAAATGGGCAACAATCTGCTCATTCAGGAAATCGACAAGGCCGGCGGTATCGACTTCAGCCGGCCGATCCTCCTGGGCTACAGTGGAATCTCCGACGCGCTGCTGCAGAAATACATTACGGACAGCCGCTATATCTGGGAAGGCAATGTGCCGGAGGTCCGCTACACCACCGTGGGCAGCGTCATCGGAACCCACGCAGGCCCCGGCGCAGTGGTGGTAGCCTTTTTCAAAAAATAAAAACCGCTATACAATGGGGCGGGCAGGCACATCCGGTGCCTGCCCGCCTTCTTTTTATTATATGTCAAAAAAATCGTCGCAAAAGCGGAGGCTTTTCCTCCGTCTCAGAATAAGCCCGTAATGCGTCCGTCCCCGGTGATGTCGATGTTCTCCGCCGCCGGGTGCTTGGGTAGGCCCGGCATGGTCATCACATCCCCGGTCAGGGCCACCACGAACCCGGCCCCCGCCGATACCCGCAGCGACCGCACCGTCACGGCAAATCCCTCCGGCGCGCCGGTCTTTTTTGGGTCGTCGGACAGGCTGTACTGGGTCTTGGCCACGCACACCGGAAGCTCTCCGAAGCCCAGGCCCTCCAGCTCCTCCAGCTCCCGCCGGGCCTGGGGCGTAAAGCGCACCTCCGCGCCGCCGTAGATCTTCTCCGTCAGCGCCAGCAGCTTTTCCTCCACGGTACTGTCCGCCCTGTAAGCAAAGCGGAAGTTATGGCTCTGCCGGGTCAGCGCAATAACCTTTTCCGCCAGCTCCACGCCGCCGGCGCTCCCCTGCTCCCACACCCGGGAGCAGACCGTTTCCGCGCCGATGCTCCGGCACACCTCCCGGACCAGGGCCGTCTCCGCCGGGGTGTCGGTGGCAAATTCGTTCAGTGCCACCACCACCGGCAGCCCATAGACCTGCTGCAGGTTTTCCACATGCCGCCGCAGGTTGGGCAGTCCCCGTTTCAGCGCCTCCGGGTTTTCCCGGGAAAGGTCTCCCGTCGCTCCGCCGTGGAGCTTCAGAGCCCGGACTGTGGCCACCACCACCGCCGCGTCCGGCGCAAGACCCGCCATGCGGCATTTGATGTCCAGGAATTTCTCCGCTCCCAGGTCCGCGCCGAAGCCTGCCTCTGTGACGCAGTAGTCCCCCAGGGCCAGGGCCGCCCGGGTAGCCGCTATGCTGTTGCAGCCGTGGGCGATGTTGGCAAAGGGCCCGCCGTGTACGATGGCAGGGTTCCCCTCCAGGGTCTGCACCAGGTTGGGCAAAATCGCCCGCTTCAGTAGCGCCGTCATGGCGCCCTCCGCCTTCAGGTCGTGGGCGGTAACGGGCTTTCCCTCCCGGGTATAGCCCACGATCATCCGCCCCAGCCGTGCCTTCAGGTCGCTCAGGTCCTCCGCCAGGCAGAATACCGCCATCACCTCCGAGGCCACGGTAATGTCAAAATGCTCCGCCCGGGGCACACCGTTTGTGCCTCCGCCTACGCCGGAGAGAATGGAGCGAAGCTGGCGGTCGTTCATGTCCACGCACCGCCGCCAAACCACTCTGTCGATTCCCAGCTCATTGCCCTGGTAAATGTGGTTATCCACCATAGCGGCCAGGAGATTGTTCGCCGCGCCGATGGCGTGGAAGTCTCCGGTAAAGTGGAGGTTTATCTCCTCCATGGGCACGATCTGCGCCATTCCGCCGCCGGTTGCCCCGCCCTTGAGCCCAAACACAGGCCCCAGAGACGGCTCCCGCAGGGCCAGCACCGTCTTGGCCCCCAGCCGGTTCATGGCGTCCGCCAGGCCGATGCTGGTAGTGGTCTTGCCCTCACCGGCCTGGGTGGGGTTGATAGCCGTGACCAGGATCAGCTTGCCCCGCTGCTTTCGCTTCTCCCGGGGCAGCCGGAGCTTGGCCATGTATTGGCCGTTCCGCTCCAGCTCCTCCTCCCTCAGTCCCAGCTTCCGGGCCACCCGGTCGATGGGCAAAAGGGTAGTGCTCTGGGCGATTTCAATGTCTGAGCGCATAGCTCCCCCTCCTCTCATCGGCTTTCGCGGCCCAGGGCCGCCTGATAGGTATTCTCCATAAGCATCGCCCGGGTCATGGGGCCCACGCCCCCGGGCACCGGGGTGATATAGTCCGCCCGCTGTGCTACCGCGCCGAAGTCCACATCCCCGCAGAGCTTTCCGTCCGCTCCCCGGTTCATAGCCACATCTATGACCACCGCGTGGGGCCTGACCATGTCGGCGGTAATGAGCCCGGCCTGCCCCGCGGCGCTGACGAGAATATCCGCCCGCCGGCACTGGCCAGCTAAGTCCGGCGTTTTGCTGTGGCACACCGTCACCGTGGCGTCCATCTGCAACAGAAGCAGAGCCAGGGGCTTGCCCACAATGTTGCTGCGACCCACCACCACGCAGTGCTTGCCCGCCGGGTCAATGGCATATTCCCGTAAAAGGGTCAGGATGCCCGCCGGAGTACAGGGCAGATACCGGGGCTGGCCCAGCAGGAGCCGCCCCACATTTTCCGGGTGAAATGCGTCCACATCCTTATCCGGGTCAATGGCGCGCAGCACCTGAGTCCCGTCCAAATGTCCCGGCAGGGGCAGCTGCACCAGGATACCGTCCACGCTATCGTCCCGGTTCAGTTCCCGTATCAGGGCCAGCAGTGCCTCCTGGGTGGTGTCCGCCGCAAGCCGATGGTCCCGGCAGTCAATGCCGCATTCCCGGCAGTCCCGCTCCTTGTTGCGCACATAGATGGCCGAGGCAGGGTCGTCCCCCACCAGCACCACCGCCAGCCGCGGCGCCCGGGCAAGGCGCCCGCACTTACAGCGCAGCTCCTCCTTTATCCGCCCGGCCAGAGCCTTACCGTCCAGTATCCCAGCGCTCATGTCAGCCCTCCTTTTCCTCCTGCTCTGCCTTTTCCCGGGCAGCCACCTGGTTCACATACAGCTCCTCGGGTCTGTGGGGCCGCACCTTGAGATTCCAAATCAGCATAAATATGCTCACCAGCACCATCACGGCGCTGAGAGCCTGGGACACCCGTATAGGCTGGCCGAAAAGCTGCCAGTTGAACAGGTACAGGCTGTCCGTGCGCAGTCCCTCCACCCAGAAGCGGCCCAGGCCGTACCACAGGAAGTAAAACCAGGTGTTCTCCCCGTCAAACTTCCGGTGCTTCGACACCACAAACAGCAGCAGAAGCAGACCTATGAGGTTCCAAAAGCTCTCGTAGAAAAAGGTGGGATGCACCTCAATGAGGGTGCCCATTTTAGTGGTGAGCTGCATGCGGAACACGGAGGTGGTCTCCGCGCCGAAAGCCTCTCGGTTCATAAAGTTGCCCCACCGGCCCACGATCTGCCCCACCAGCAGGCCCATAACCACCAGGTCTGTCATGGCGAAGAGCTTAAAGCCACGCTTTCCCTTGCGCCGGGAGAGGCACAGGGCCAGGATGGCCACGGCGATGACCGTGCCGTAAATGGCCAGACCCCCGTCCCAAAAGGCGATGGCGCTGCCGAAGTCAAAGGAGCCGTCAGCCCTTTTGAAATTATCCAGGTAAAACAGCACATAGTAGACCCTTGCCCCGATGATGCCCACGGGAATGCCCCAGAGCAGGCCGTCATAGAGGTTATCCTCGCTGATGCCGTACTTTTTGCGCTCCTTCATAGCCAGCAGCATGGCCAGCAGCAGACCCGTGGCAATGAGGATGCCGTACCAGTAGACCCCGTGGCCGATGTTAATGGCCTTGGAGCTGGCGGTAAAGGTCCAGTCACCGAAAAGCCCCGGGAAGCGGATGGGGCTGTCGGTCATGATAACAGAATTCATATCCATACGATCACTCCTTCGGATAAACCACAGATAGGGCCATGTGCTCCCGGACTAAGTTCCGGCGGATAAAGTCCGTCAGGTCCTCCCGGGTAATGGAGTCGAACATCTCCGGGAACAGCAGCGGGTCATACCCGTCAAAGCAGCCCTCTGCCATGGAAATGGCCACGGACTCAAAGGAGTTGAGGCTCTTGAGGGTGGAGCCGTAGTTGGCCCGGCAAATGCGGTGGAAATAGTCCTCGTCGATGCCGTCTCTCACCAGGCGCTCTGCCTCCTGCAAAACCGCATCCGCAACGGCATGGGGATCGTTGCTGTCGCCGCCGATGTAAGCGTAAGCCACCCCCGGCAGGGTGTCGAAGCTGTAGCCGAAGGTGCCGTTGATAAGCCCCCCGCTATAAAGCCGGGCATAGAGGGGGCTGGAGTCTCCCAGCAGCACATCGCAGGCCAGCTCCCCGATAAGGGTCCGGCGCATCTGCTCCTGTCCCCCGCTCATAGGCGGGCACTTGAAGCCCAGCAGAAATGTGGGCATGGAAACCTCCATTTGGCAGGAGACCTCCGCCTCCAGGGGCGTCAGGTCCGTCTCCCGGCCATAGTCCCGGGGGATGGCGGGGCCGCTCTCCCCCGGCAGTACCTCCTCTGCCAGGGAGAACACCTCCTCCGCGTCCAGGTCGCCCACGGCCACCAGGCACATATTGGCCGGGGTATAAAAGGCCTTGTGGCAGTCGTAGAGCGTCCGGGCCGTAATATGGCTGATGCTCTCCACAGACCCGGCCACGCTGACTCGGGCGGGGCTGGTGCGGTACAGGGCCTGCATGAGCTTCTTATACACCTGCCACTCCGGGTTATCCTCGATCATGCCGATCTCCTGGCCGATGATGCCCTGCTCCTTTTCCACGCTCTCGTCGGTGAAGTAGGGAACGGATACAAAGGACAGCAGGATCCGCAGATTCTCCTTAAAATGCTCCGTAGAATCAAAATAGTATCCGGTGATGGCGTTAGAGGTGAAGGCATTGGGCTCCGCGCCGTTTTTTGCCAGCTCCTGAAGGGCGTTTCCCTCCTCCGTGTCAAACATCTTATGCTCCAGATAGTGCGCAATGCCCGCCGGGGTGTCCAGCCACTGACCATTCAGCTGAAAGCGCAGGTCCATGCCGCCGTACCGGGTAGCAAAGAACGCATATTTCCGGGCAAATCCGGGCTTCACCACCACATATACCGGCAGCCCGTTGGGCAGGGTCTTGCACACTACCCTTTCCCCTACCCGGCGATAGATTTTTTCACTCATTGTGCCGTCTCCTTTCCCGTGAGGAAGTACACCGTGTCCAGCTTGATGCTCTGAGCCGCCTGGCAGATACGCTCCGGCGTCACCGCCTCCAGGCTCTGCATCAGCTCCTCCGGGGTCTCCTGCTGCCCTACAGCGGCCCGACTCATGTAAAAGTTTTCCAGCGCCCCCTGGGAGTCCGCCACCGAGTGCAGGGAGTTCAGGGCCGTGCTCTTGGCCCCCTCCAGCTCCCAGGGCTCCCACTGTCCCTGCTGCACCTGCCGCAGCTGGTGCAGGATCTCCTCCAAGGTGCGGTCATAGTCCTTGGGCTCAATGCCCGAGGACACGGTGAGGATTTTCTTTGCCCGGGCATAGGAGCTGGAGGCGTAATAGCAAAGAGACAGCTTCTCCCGAACATTGAGAAACAGCTTCGAGTTGCTGGACCCGCCGAAAATCAGGTTCGCCAGCATCATAGCCGGCACATCGTCGCTGCCGCAGCGAAAGCCCATAGCCAGCTTCCCTTGGGTCACATCCATCTCCTCGGTGATAAACCGGGGCTTCTCCGGGGCGGCAAAGGTCTGCATGGGGGGCAGCTCCTCCGCGCTCCCCCGGGGCAGGGTGGAAAAGGCCTGCAAAACCGCCTCCTCTACCCGGGAAACCTCCGCGCTGCCGCAGTACAGCAGCTCCAGCCTGCCCGTGGAAAGGAGCCTCTGCCCGTGGCGGAACAGGGTGTGGTTGGTGATTTTCCCAGCCGTTTCCTCGTCGCCCAGGCGGCTGACGCCGTAGGGCTCGGCGGCGCACATCTCCTGCAAAAGCCGCAGGTTTGCCCAGTCCCGCTTGTCGTTGCGGATAGCGCGGATACTGTCGATAAGGTTCACCTTTTCGCTCTCCACATACTCCCGCAGATAGTGTCCCCCCTGGGTCACGGGGTCCAGGAGCATCTCCCCCACCAGCGCCGCCATAGGCTCCAGCAGCTTCTCCCCGCCCAGGGCGAAGCGGTCGTCAATGCAGCTGGCCACAAAGCCCACGCACTGGCGCTCGCCGTTTTTGCGCACGGTGGTGGTGACGGTGGTGCCGTAGAGGGTGTCCATGGCAGCGGACAGGGCCTCCATGTCCGGGCAGCGCATGGTGCCCCGGCTCAGCACCGCGGGCAAAAGGGCGTTGTAGGCCGCCCGCTCCCGGTCCAGCTCCGTAACGAATTGGGCGGACAGGCAGCTGGTCTTAAACTTGCTGGCGGGCAGGACCGTCAAATACACATGTCGCATGATCTCCCTGCGAAATTCCATCATAGTATGAAACCTCCCGATAACTACATATACGGAGCTTATTATACCGCACCCCCACGGGAAAATCAATTCTTTCCGCCCGAAAAGGGAAAAAGCCGGAGCGGTTTATTGCACCGCCCCGGCAAAATTTTATTGTATCGGTTTCCGCGCTCGAAGATGCCGGACCGGCCCGGCAAAAAGCTCCTTTTCGTATGCGTCCATGCCAAAGTGCCACATAGACGCTCCGTAAATGGCCGTGTAGACCGCTATGGCCCCTAAATAGGCCCCGAGCCCCGCGTCCCGGACCAGCCACCCCAGGGCCCCGCCGCAGAAAGCCGGTATAATCAGCCCCCGGCAAAGCCGCCCCACAGACCGCCAAAAGTGCAGCACATCCACACCGCAGCGCCTGTGGTAGTAGAGATTCATGGCCAGTCCGTTGGCCAGCAGCATGGACGCCGCCGTCCCCGCCACCGCCCCCAGGGCGCCGTATCGGCGGCACAGGAACACGGACAGCACCAGGTTCCCCACCGCCATAGCCCCGTATACCAGGGAGCGGAAGCCGTGCAGATTCTGGGCCCGCTGCATCTCGATGCCCGTGTTCTGGATCAGATCCACCGTGGCGCTGAGCATCAAAATCAGTGCCACCGGGTACGCTCCGCCGTACTCCGGCCCCGCCCACCAGCGCAGGATGAACGCTCGCCCGAAGAAGGCCACCCCCGTTGCCGCCAGCCCCAGCAGCAAAAGCTGTACCCGGCCCACCCGGGTGAAAAGCTCCGTCAGCGCCTGCCGCCGGGCCGCCGTATCCGTCTCCGTCTGCCGGATGATGCGGTGGATGCGGGGCGTGAATACCGAGGAGACGGAGGTGGAGAGCATCATGTAGTACTGAAACAGGGTGTATCCCACCGCGTACACCGCCACCTCCCCGGTGCCCCGAAATCGGCCCAGCAGCACCTTGTCCACATTCCAGTTCACCTGGTCGGCAATGAGATTCACGGCGATGAAGGAGGTATAGAGCAAAAGGCTCCTTACTGCCTCCCTTTCAAAGCCCCGAAAGATGAATTTCTCCCCCAGCACCCGCAGTACATACCAGGCAAAGAGCAGATCCGTCCCCAGGGAGAAGAGAAGCGTCACCCACACCATAGCCGCGGACCGATAGCCCATGAGCAGCAGCGGCAGCATTACCAAGGGGCTCAAGACCGTCCGCCCCAGATGCACCGCCCGCAGAAATACGAACCGCTCCTTGGCCGATATAATGTTCCCAAACACCCGCATGGGAAACATACACGAAAGATTCACACTCAGTATTCTCAAAAGCCTCCGGGCCGTGGCGTATTCCTCCGCCGTAAGCCCCCGGGAAAATACCAGCTCCGCGTGGCTTGTCAAAAACAGTCCGCACCCCAGGGCCACCAGGCCCAGGCCGGAAAACAGCAGCAGAAAGAAGCCGTTCAGCCGGGCAATACCATTCCGGTCTCCCTTTTCCCGGTACTGGGCATAAAAGCGGATGTACCCGCTGCTAAAGCCCAGATCCAGCAGCGACAGCATGGATATGGCCGAGGTCACGGTGCTGTACAGCCCGTATTCGCTCCGGCCCAAAAGCCGCAGCATCACCGGCGTAAAGGCCAGGGACACCACCGCCCCCAGGCCCATTTGCACATAGGAGAGCAGGGACCCTATTTTCAGTTGGTTCACCTCTCTTGCCACGGCCATGCTCCCCTTCCTCAAGCTGCTACTTTTCCCGGTAATAGTGCCGGTCCCGGCAGCGGACGATCTGCCGCAGAAAGCCCGTGGGAAGCCCCAGGGCCAGCCAAGTCGTCAAGTATTTGCCCGGAGGCACCCTCGCCGGCTCCACCCGGCGCAAATAGTCCCTGGCCCCGGCCCTGTCCCCGGCCAGAAGGCACTGGCGGCTCCGGGAAAGGCGGTTGCGCTCCCGCCAGGTGCGCAGGCTCTCCTTTCGCTCCTCCGTCACGGCCGGGTCCCGAAGCAGCGTCGCCACCCGGCCCGGAAAGGGATTTTCATACCTTTCCGCCCGTCGGGCGGTCAGCCCGCTTTGCCTGCGGTCGTACTCCATAGTCACCACCCGGGATACGGCCACAGGATAATAGGCGAAAATACGCAGCCACAGGTCATCGTCCTCCCCGCTCCGTACCCCCGGGGCAAACAGTCCCACCCGGTCCAAAGCCCTCTGCGGCACGCACAGGGCCCCGGTAATGAGGAAGTATCCGTACCGGGCCAGGGCCCCGTAGCCGTCGGAGCATACAAAGCGCTGCCCCGGCGCATCGCGCAGGCATCTTTCCGTCCGGTGTATCAGCCGTCCGTCCCGCAGGCGCGTATCGTGACCCGTGCAGTAAAGTCCGCAGTCCGGGAAGGTGTTTATCAGCTCCGCAAGCTCCGCCAGGTGGCCCGCCCGCCACACATCGTCTGCGTCCAGAAAGCAGATGTAGTCCCCCTGCGCCTCCCGAATGCCCCGGTTTCGGGCCGCGGAGACGCCGCCGTTTTCCTGATGAAGGCAGCGCACCCGAGAGTCTGCAAAGCTCTCCGCCACCGCCGCCGTGCCGTCTGTGGAGCCGTCGTCTATTACCAGCAGCTCCCAGTCCGCCCGGCTCTGCCCAAGCACCGAGGCTATGGCCCGCCCGATGCTCTTTTCCGCGTTATAGGCGGGCATAATCACCGAAAACAAATCCTCTCCCCCTTACTGCCAGAAAAAACGATACGGCATCTCTCCCTGGGCCCCGTGGGTCAGGGACACATAGAATTGGTAGCCAAGCATGGCCCCATACAGCCACTTTAAGGCTACGATCCGCACACTGTCATTCTCGGCCCGGAGCACGCGCCCCAGGAAAAACACCTCAAAAATAGAGTAGTACAGACCCACCCGGCCCCCATAGCGGACAAAATAGCCCAGGGAGGTGAGCCCCAGGCCCAGGCCGTAGTAAAGGCCCCAGGCTCTTGTCTCGTACCCTTCCTCCTCCGGCCGGGTGCGGCGCAAAGCCGTGGCCGCAGCCAAAAGCAGCAGGAGCTTTCCCGGAAGCATCAGCCCCACCCCGGAGGACCGGGCGGCAAGATACCCTCCGTAGCGGTCCATAAGCCGGGCAAAAGCCACCGCTCCCACCGCCAGAGCCGCCCCGCACAGCACCAGCGCCCGCCTGCGCCGCCTGGGGTCAAAGTATTTCAGAAACAGCAGCTCCGCTCCCAGATATCCCAGTCCCACCAGGGCCGACAGGTGCAGCAGCGATGCCGCCGCCACCCATAAAAGAAAGCGGAGATATTTCCCCTCCCGCAAATACCCCGTGGCATACACCACCAGGGCCACCGCCAAAAACTGCCGCATCCCGTTAAGGGAAAAGGGATAAAATCCAATGTAAAGGGCCAGGGCCGCCCAGGGAAAGGACAGCCTCCCCCGCTCCTGCCAGAGCCGAAAAAACAGCAGCCCATAGGAGGCCAGGGCAAAGACAAAGAACAAAAATCCGTGGCTCCTCCACAGCCGCAGCAGCAGGGCGCAGACGCCGACAAAGCCCCTCTCCAGCCCGAATACCTGCCCCGTTTGTCCCCTTTCTATGAGGGTAAAGGCCGCGTCATAGGTGGCGGTGTCGATGCCCACGGACACATTCCGCAGCCCCGCCACCAGCGACGGCAGCAGCGCCATGAGCCATACGGTGCCCCGGCTCTCCCGCTTCCGGGCCGACTTCCCCAGCCGGAACAGGACCGGGGCCAGAGCGCCGTATATGGCCAGAGACTGCAGATCCATTCTCACAGCCCCCGCTTTCCCTGCCGGAGCCCCCGGCACACGGCCCGCCAGGCGGAGAGCAGGCCGAAGTCCCCATACCGCTTTCGCTGCTTCAGGCAGTGGGCCAGGCCATAGGCCCAGCCCCCATGCGGAAAAAGCTGTGACCACAGTACACCCTTGTCAAAGAAATATTTTTCGTTGTACCCGGTGAACCAGGAGGAGGGCTCCGGCCGCAGATGGCCGATAACGGCGGGATAGGCGTAAATCCTCAGCCCCCCACGCAGGCAATCCCGAAAAAACAGCGAGTCCTCCCCGCTGCCGTATTTTGTTCCGCCGCCGAAATCCGTGCTGAAGGTAATACGCTTTTCCCGCAGGGACGCCAGCCGCGCCCCCACCCGGGCCGCCCCGAAGCGCATACAGCCCAAAATCCCCAGCCGCCGGATCCGCCGGATGGGCTTGCGCCCGCCCTCCGGATAGGTCAGGTCGAAGATGATCACATCCGCCCGGGGCAGTCTCTCAAATGCCTCCCGGACGATTTTTTCATACCCGTCGGCATAGGTCAGATCCTGGTCGGCGAAGAGAACGATGTCCGCCTCCGCCCGCCGGAGTGCCTCGTTGCGGTTTCGGCCCACACCCCGGGCCGAAAAGTCGCCCCATGTCACCGAATCGGCACCGCTGTACTTCACCGAATTGGCACCGAAACGGCACTGATTGCACACAATTGCACCGGTCTGCAGGTGCATTTTCCGGGGCAAAACAGCGGCCTCCTGCTCCACCGCCGCCACCAAAACCTGCACGCTTTCCACACCCCGACCTCCTCTCTTTTCAGGCGAAAGCTACCGGATATTCCGGGTAAACTCCGTAATGGGCAGCGTCTCCTGCTGCCCGGCATATTCCCTGTAATCCCGCCGGGTATCCACCAGCATAGCGTGCCGCTTTTTGCTCCGCTCCTCCGCTGTGGGAAGGCGCCTATAGTCGCCGTAGAGAGCGGTGAGCAGGGCCTCGTTTTCCTGCGACACGGGAGCCCGGAAGCCCGCGAAATCGGCGATCTTTCGCCTTGTAAACCAGGCCCGGGGAAACACGCCCTTTTGGCACCTGGAGGTGCCGCCTAAGAAGCTGTGAACGCAGGTCGAATCCCCGGCCCCGGGCCGCTTCACAGCGCGCAAAAACAACCCAATCGGTAGGGGCCTGCACAGGGTCATAAATAGCTTTTTCGTGGCCGAATCCGTCTCATAGCCCCGCTCCCACAGGCTCTTGGCCAGCACCACCCGGGAGGCGGCGAACTGCCACAGCCGCCCCGCCGCCGTGGGCGCGGCGTTATCCAGCGGAAACACATCTATGTAAATGCCCCGGTGGCTCCTCTCATCCTTGGGCCGATACTTCTCCAGGCAGGTGGTCCCGTTCTTGCGAAGCTTGGAAAAATGCAGGGGCCAGTGGGGAGAGAATTCCCGCTGGAGAAAATACTTTTCGCCCCAGCAGCCATCGTCCAGGGCCAGAAGCCGTTCGTAGTCCGGACGCAGGAGGGCCACATCCAAATCGTCGTCCCAGGGGATGAAGCCCCTGTGCCGGGCCGCCCCCAGGGCGGTGCCCGCAAAGAGGACATAGGGGATATTGTGGGCCGTGCAGACCCGGTCCAGCTCCCGAAGCAGCTCCAGCAGCACCGCCTGATGCTCTTGCAGCGCGGTCATAGGCTCCCCTCCCCGGAAAACAAATCCAAAATCTTTCCATAGGTTTTTTCCCGGTCAAATAAGTCCTCCGCCATTTGCCGGGCCCGCTCTCCCATGGCCCGGCGCTCCCCGGGATGGTCCATAAGATAGGAAATCGCCTCCGCCACAGCGGCGGCATCCCCAGGCGGACAGCTCACGCCGCAGCGGTAGCGCGTGAGCAAGGCCCGATACTCCGGAGAGGACTGGGTACTGATGACCGGTCGCCCGGCGGCGGCATAGTCGGCGTGCTTATTGATGATGGACTGGGCCGCGCCGGAAACGATGGGGTTGACGCAGGCGTCGCAGGCACGCAGCAGGGCGCACAGCTCCGGGTAGGGCACCCGGCCATAGAACACCGCCTCCACCCCCAGCTCCTCCGCCCGGGTCTGAAAAGCTCCGCGCAGAGGCCCGTCGCCCAGGACCCAAAGGGTCACGGAGATGCCTCGCCCTTTCAAAAGCGCCAGGGCCTCCAGAACACAGGGGATATCGTAGCTATGGCCCAGGGTGCCGCCGTAGGCCAGAATGAATTTTTCCGGGTCCCGCCGGACCGGAGAAGAAGCCCAGCGGTCAAACCGGGCCAGATCCGTGCCCAAATATACCGGCAGGCACGGCACGGGGTCGGGTCTGCAGCAGGCCGCCCGGCGGCAATAGGTCTCGGAAACGCCCACGATGATGTCGGCGCTTTTATAGATATATTCCGCCCGCCGGACAAGGGGGCGCAGCAGGAAACGGGCCGCTCCGGGCACCGCCAGGGAGAAGGCCTCCGGCCACAGGTCCTGCACATCGATGACAAAGGGAATCCGGTTTTTCTCGGCGTACCGGGCGGCGTAGTAGGCGCAGCTCAGGGACGGTACAGCGCAGTAAATCGCGTCGGGCTTTTCCCGGCGTTTGAGATAGGCCCGCACCCGGCGGGCAAAGAGCCAATGGCTGAAAAGCCGCCGCAGACATATATTTTTCGGGTAGCCCGGCTCGGGCAGAAGGGTGACCTTTGCAGGCAGGGCGAAGTCCCTTTCCCGCCGGGTCTCCTTGGCCCGATGGTCAAAATCCGATGTCACCAGCTCCACCCGATGTTCCCGGCCCAAACGCCGGGCCAGGCAGACGAAGCGGCTGGTGCCGTGGGGGTCGAAGTCCGTGACGAAGTGGGCCAGCAGGAGAATGTTCATACGGCGGCCCCCTTCTCTCGTCTCCGGGCCGGGAAGCCAATACACCGGCCCGTGGTGCGGTCATTCGGGAATGCGAGGGTGCGGCAGCCCATTTTCAGCGCGGCATCGGCCACGGCTCTGCCATGGGCGCCGACGCCGAGGATCACAAGGCGCTTTCTCATGCTCCGCGCTCGCCTCTTTCCTTCTTTTGAATTTCTCCGCCGCGGCACAGCCCGGGGCGGTGACGCACCAGGCAAGCGCCTGTCTCATTTTGCCGAATAAACGAAAGATTTAACGGTCTAATTATAGCATACCGGAATAAGTTTACCAGCATTTCCTATATGTTTGTTTGTAGATTTTTTGTTGCGCTTTTTCGGCAATACGCCAAAAAATTATGGCAATTCATGTGAAATCAATCGTAATTTTCGCAGTTTTCCTTTTATCGAAATATACGAAAAATTAACACCGGATAAAAAGTCTGCTCCTGTTGCATAGAGGCGGACAACGGAGGGGAAACATCCCGACCGGGACGGGGGATAGGTGAATACTGAGAAAGGAGTGATCGAATGTGACAAGGGGAACAACCCCGGAGCTCACCTTCCAGCTGCCCTTCGACGCCGGAGCGCTGACAAAGCTATCCATCGCCTTTGAGCAGGACGGCGTCCTGGTGCTGGAGAAAAAACTGGAGGACTGCACCGTCAGCGGGCAGCAGGTCTCCGTGCGTCTGACGGAGGAGGACACCCTGGCCTTTCGCCAAGACGGGTCGGTGCTGCAGATCCAGCTTCGATGCGGCATTGGGGAAAAGCGCCTGGCCTCGGAGGTCATCACCGCCACGGTGGGCCGAATTCTGAAAGAGGGGACGCTGTGATGGGTAAGATGCAAGTCTCCCTGCAGGCGGAGAATATCTCCTTCCCCGCCGCCATGGCGGAGGAGAGCCGCTGTTTTACGGCGGCATCGGAGGGGTTCGTGAACATCGGCAGGGACGGAAAGGACGGCGACACCCCCACCATCGGGGGAAACGGCAACTGGTTTCTGGGCAGCACCGACACGGGGCTGCCCTCCCGGGGCACCCAGGGCGTGCCCGGGGAAAAGGGAGACCGGGGGGAAAAGGGGGACAAGGGCGAAAAAGGCGACAGGGGCAGCAAGGGGGACAAGGGTGAGCCCGGCACCACCCAGCTCATCCCCCTCTACGCCGACACCGTGGCGGACTGCACCGACACAAGCAAGGTCTATGTGCTGCCGGACGGCTTCGTCTATGCCAACATGACCAAGACCTCGGTGCTCCACCCCACCAACCGGCTGCCGCTGTCTACCGAAGCGGACGGTACGCCCTTTAACGGCGGGGCCGGATGGAAAACCGGCTACAAGCTCCACGGCGGTACCGGCGGAGAGGACGCCCGGGCCAACTACGAGGTGTCCGGCTTCATCCCGGTGACCTACGAGGACACCTTCCGGGCCAAAAGCTTTCGGGTGGAGGAGGCCAACGGCTACAACAACATTTGCTTTTACGATGCAAACCACGGCTTCCTGGTGGCCTTCACCATGAACAGCAAGTATAACCCCCTGGCCCAGTTCCTTCTGGAGGACGGCACCCTGGAGGGCAGTCTCTCCACCGCTGCCACCACCACTATGACGCAGGACCAGCTCCGGCAGACGGCCTATATGCGCCTGTCTATGCTGCTCATTGACAGCGCCACCGTTGTGACGGTAAATGAGCCCCTGGAGAGCACCACCCAGACCGTTACCGGCTGGCAAAGCACGGGCCGCGCCTTTGTGCCGGCGGACTATGAGGGCCGCATCCTGGCCCTGGAGGAGAAGGCGGCGCTGCCCCGGGAGGGAGACGCTCCGGCGTACATTGCGGCGGAGGCCGCACGGGTGGCGGACCTGGTGCAGTCTAAGCGCACCGCAGGCAGCCTGACCTTTTCGGCTATGGCAGACGCCCATCTGGAGGTGGATTCGCCCCTGACGGCGGTGCAGGCCAACCTCACCGCCTGCCGGGACGCGGGGCTGGGGCTGGAGCAGCTGCGCAGGCACATCCCCCTGGACCTGGCGGTGATGCTGGGGGACTACACCTACGCCGACAGCGCGGAGACGGCGGCCCAGGTGAAGCGGGATCTGCGGCAGTATCACCGGTACATGGCCGAGGCGGTACGGGGCCTGCCCGGCATCTGGTGTACCGGCAACCACGACATCAACTACGGTGCAAATGCCGACCGGCGCCTGACAGAGGACGAGCTATACGCCGCCATTGGAGCCGGTAACACCGCACCCAGGCAGGACGCGGACCATCCGGGCCGAAACTATGGATTCCTGGATTTTGAAAATCAACGTATCCGCTGCATTTATCTCAACACCATTGACTCCCTGGACTGGCCGGACCTGACGGGCCAGGCGGACAGCGCCTCGGATGTGACGGCGGTGCAGACCCGGTGGCTGGCGGACACGGCCCTGGATCTCTCGGGAAAGGCCGATGCGGGCAAGTGGCAGATCGTTCTGTTTTCCCACCACTGCCTGAGCATTTTCCCCCAGGTCACAGCCGTGCTCACCGCCTACAAAAACGGCACAAAGGGTACGGTGAGCGTCACCGGCAACGGCGTTACCTCGGCTGTAAGCTATGATTTTACCGAAAAGCCCCGGGGGGAGATCATCTGCGCCATTCACGGCCACAACCACAACTTCACCTGCCGCAAGATCAGCAGCGAGCCCTGGCACGCCGTGACGGCGGAAAAGGCCTGGCTTTGGAGCGTGTGCATCCCCAACCTGGATGTGTGCCGCAACAACGAGGCCGCCACCGCCGCCGACGCAGACTGGAAACAGGTTTTCGGGGAGCGGGACGAGAACGGCGCCCCCGTATACTATCCCAAGACCCAAAACACCGCCGAGAGCACCAGCTTTTGCGTGGTGAACATCGACCGCAAGAACCGAAAGCTCCACTTTATCGCCTATGGCGCAGGCTATGACCGGGAGCTGTGTTACTGAGAAAATCATAAAATGGATCGTACCCACCGGGTACAGGAAGGAGCAAAAAATGAAAAAGAATTGGAAACAGTGGGCAAAGGCCGCCGCCGTGCGCGCCGTAAAGACCGTGGCACAGACCGCCGTGGCCACCATCGGCACCAGCGCCGTGCTGGGCGAGGTAAACTGGGTGATGGTGGGCAGCGCGTCGCTGCTGGCGGGCATCCTGTCCCTGCTCACCAGCGTGGCGGGCCTGCCGGAAATCAAGGAAGAGGGCGCAGAAAATGCCTAAGGTATTTCTCTCCCCCAGCAACCAGTACGATAACCGCTACGCCTACGGCGACACCACTGAGGGCGTACAGTGCGGAAAGATCGCTGAGGCCTGCAAGGCCGCCCTGGAGCGCAGCGGCGTGACCGTGAAGCTGATGCACGATGAATCCATGCAGGAGAAGTGCGCGGCATCCAACGCCTTCGGCGCCGACCTCCATGTGCCCATCCACACCAACGCCTTTAACGGCACGGTGAGCGGCACGCGGATGTTCTGTTTTAACAGCAGCGGAGAGGGCATGAAGGCCTGCAAGGCCATTTTCAACCGGCTGGCCCCGGTCACCCCCGGCACCAGCGAGAATATCCGGGCAGACGCCTCCCTCTACGAGGTACGGGTGCCTGCCGCCCCTACGGCCTATATCGAGTGCGAGTTCCACGACAACCCCACTGCGTCAAAGTGGATCGTGGAGAATACCGGGCTTATCGGCGAGGCCATCGCCCGGGGCATCTGCGACTACTTCGGTGTGACCTTCCAGGAGAAGGAGCAGCCCAAGCCTGTCGAGCCGGAGAAGCCCGCCACCGATAAGCTCTACCGTGTGCAGGTGGGCGCCTTCGCCGTACGGGAAAACGCCGAGAGGATGCTCCGGCGCCTGAGGGACGCCGGGTTTGAGGGGTTTATCCGGGAGGGCAGCTAACGGGCTGTCCCGAAAACAGCTTTCGATAAAACTTACAATAAAAATAAAAAAGGTGTGCGGGGGTACTCCGAAGGAGCGTCCCCGCACACCGAATTTTTTTGTTTGCAAAGCATCGTCTTTCAGTCCGTTTGCTCCATGGCAAAGGCCACATAGGGAAGCTCCCGGATCTGCTTATAAATATCCTCGGTTTTGATTTTGCTGGCCGCCGGAACATCCAGCTCCAGGCCGATATGCCCCGGCAGATTGCTTCGGGCCGCCACCACCCGGACGCTGTCGATGGCGTACCGGGCCTTCATCAGCTCCAGGAATTCATTGATGCAGCCCTCTCGGTCCACCTCCGCATAGATCACATCCCGGGTGAGACTCTTCTCCCGCTCAATATGGGGCAGGAGAATATTGGTAAGCAGCAGCAGGGCCGAGGCGGCAATGGCTCCGGTGTAAAACCCCACCCCCGCCGCCAGGCCGATGGCCGCCGTGGTCCACAGGCCCGCCGCCGTGGTCAGCCCCGTGATGCGGTGCCGGCCCCGGATGAGGATCATGCCGCCGCCCAGAAAGCCTATGCCCGAAATGACCTGGGCGCTCAGGCGCATGGGGTCGGAGCTCTGCCTCAGGACATCCGTGGTGTAAAGCCCCACCAGGGCCGTCATGGCTGCACCGATGCACACGATGATGTGGGTGCGCATCCCCGCCGCCCGGCCCTTGGCTCCCCGCTCGGTGCCGATAAGGCCCCCCAGCACCGCCGCCAGCAGCAGCCGCACCACGGTGGACAAGAGATTATTTTCCTGTAATAAGGTCAAAAAGTGCGCCATTACGCCCCTCCCGGTCTTAAAAATGTTTTTGTGACCTGATTATGGCATAAATTCGGCTCCATTGCAACCGTTGGTTTTGTTCTCGGCAGATGCAAAAAAGGAGACCGGAAATGAAGTCAAAAGCGCAGTGCCCTATTTTTTGTGCGTTTTATGGCAGAATATTTATCTCGACCCCAATAATTTAGGTCAAAAAAATTATCTTAGCTGTTGACAAGCTGTTATTAAGCTGATAAAATATTATTGTCGAATATGATTTTTTGTAAAGTGGGTGATATACATGCGTAAAGACAATAAAAGTGATCGTGTCAAGCGCTTCGCGCAGATCTGGAGCCTGTCCCGCGCCGATACGGGCAAGACCCAGGAATACATGGCCAACGGCCTGGGCGTAAGTAAAAAAACCATTCAAAACTGGGAAAAGGGCGCCAGTGCCCCGGATCTGTTTGAGGGGTCTGAGTGGTTCCGGGTGCTGGGTATCAATCCCCTGCCCTACTACCTGGCCTTCCTCTATCCCTGGATGTTCGACGGCATTAAGCCCGACGACAACGACGAGGAGATCGAGCAGGCCCTGCTGTTTTTGGTGAAGAACATGACCCAGGTGGAAAAGCGTCAGCTCCTCTACCTCATGGCCGGCCGCCACGGCAGCCCCTGGTACTCCCTGCTGCAAATGTTCACGGCCCACTGCCACAGCTCTCTGCGCTCCCGGGTCACGGCTGCCCGGACCATTCTGGAAAACTACGAGATGGACCAGGTCTGCGGCGACCTGGTGTGTCCCGACAATGTGCAGCCCGATATGAAGATGCTGCATCACGCTGTGGAGGAGGGCAAGCAGTCCGTTTTCAACCAGCTCTCCGGCTACACCAACATTGATATATCCAAAACCTGACCGCGCCACAATCGCCTCCTCCGCTTCGGCAGAGGGGGCGTTTTTTGAGACTGTCGAAAAAACCTCCGGTTTTTCCGACAAAAGGCTTACAGTCTGCTGCGCGCATACTTTTGCCGCAAAGCGACAAAAGTCCACACTGGCAGACTGCGCGGTATTTTTCCCCACGCACATGTCGCGGTGAAAAATGATCCCCATTTTCCGCGTCTGCGGACGCGAACTCTGCGAGGCTTTTTGTCGTGCTGACGCCCCCTTCGCTTTGAAAACGAGGGCGTTTTTTCTCTTGTTATCATTTTCTATATTTGCTATAATCGACACAGAATATAAACGGAGGGAGGTCCTGTTCGGTGCGCACCTTGGCTGCCATAGCGTTTTCCTTCTCCGCGGCGCTGGCGCTGCTGTGCTATCTGCCGGAGGGGGCCTGGGCCTTCTGGGCCGCGGCAGGGCTGGCGGTTCTGGGCGGGGCGGCGCTTCTGCTCCCGGCCCTTGGGAAAACCAAGCGGCTGCGGCTCACCCTGGTCCTCATCGCCCTGTCCCTGGCGGCGGGACTGCTGTACGGCCGGGGCTGGCGTCACTTCATCGCTGACCCCGTCCGGGAAAAGTGCGGCGGCAGCCACCTCTTTTCCGCCACCGTGTGCGACTGGCCCCAGGAGACCGACACCGGCTGGCGGGTCACGGTGCGCCTCACCGATGCCCGGGGCGCCAAGGCCGTGTGCTATCTGAGTGACGAAGCCGCGGACCTGGAGCCGGGCCAAATGCTCCTGGGGGAGGCTTACTGGCAAGACGCCTCCGTTATCAAGGGCACAGAGATAACCACCTTCACCGCCCGGGGCGTTTTCGCCCTGCTGTACTGCAATACTTTTCCCGATGTCTCCCCGGGAAGCGCCGGATCGGTGCGGTATCTGCCCCAACACCTGGCCCGGGCGATGCGCGATACGATCAGCCGGGTCTGGCCGGACGAAACCGCAGCCGCTATCCTCCGGGCGGAGCTTTTGGGAGACCGGTCCGGCATAGACACCGCCCTCTCCTCCCGGTTTTCTGAGGCGGGGGTGAGCCACCTGTTTGCCGTGTCGGGCCTGCACTGCGCCTTTTTACTGACGCTGCTTTCGCTCCTGGTGGGGCCCCAGCGGCGGCGGCTTTTGGCGGCGGTGGGCATCGCCGTGCTGACGGTGTATATGTTCATGGTGGGCCTGACGCCGTCGGTGGTGCGGGCGTGCATCATGCAGTTTTTCCTGCTGCTGGCCCCGCTGTTTCTCCGGGACGCCGACCCGCCCACCTCTCTGGCCTCGGCGCTGCTGGTGATCCTGCTCTGGAATCCCTATGCTGCCCAAAGCGTCAGCCTGCAGCTGAGCTTCGGGGCTATGCTGGGACTGATTTTGGTTACGCCTCGGGTCCATGATTTTTTCGCCGGGCGCATCCGACTGCGGAAAAAGCCGGTCCGGGCCGCCGTGAGCTTTCTCCTCAGCACCCTCTGCTCTACCCTGGGCGCCATGGTGTTCACGGTGCCGCTGACGGCCTACTATTTCGGCGTTTTCTCCACCGTGGCACCGCTAACGAGCCTCCTGTGCATTCCCCTGGCCTCCTGGAACTTCATGGCCGGGTTTCTCACCGCCCTGCTGGGCTTCGTGTTTCTTCCGGCGGCCCAGGTGCTGGGGTATGTCTGCCGGGTGCTGACCAAGCTCTTTTTATGGGTGGTGGACCTAGCCTGCGCCATCCCCTACCACGCTCTCTACACGGACACCAATCCCTATCTTGTGTGGTGGCTGGTGTTTGTATACGCCGTCTTTCTCCTGTGCATTTTCAGCCGGGAGCGAGGGCGAAAATACGCCTTTGCGGCGGGGGTTTCCGTCCTCACTTTGGTTCTGTGCATCACCCTGCGCACCGGAGAATTTCGCAGCGGCGCCCTGACGGCGGTGGCCGTGGATGTGGGCCAGGGGGCCAGCACCCTGCTCCGGTCCGGGGAGGACACGATCCTGGTGGACTGCGGCAGCAGCAACCGCTATAAAAAGCCCGCCCAGCAGGTGCTCTCTCAGCTGGGCAGCATGGGCGTGGAGCGCCTTTCCGCCGTGGCAGTGACCCACTACCACGCCGACCACACCAACGGCCTGCCGGAGCTTTTGGAGCGGGTGGCTGTGGATGCGCTGTACCTGCCCGAAATAGAGGACGAGTACGGCGTTCGGGACAAGCTGGTGGCCCTGGCGGCGGAGAAAAATATCCGGGTCATCTTCGTTACGGAGCAGACGGAGATCTCCCTGGGGGCGGCCACCGTCACGGTTTTTCCCCCTGTGGGCAAGGGAGACATGAACGAGCAGGGCCTCACCTATCTCTGCACCAGCGGCGACTTTGACCTGCTTATTACCGGCGATATGTCCGGCCCCACGGAGCTGGCCCTGACGCAAATGTACAAGCTCCCGGATGTGGAGGTGCTGCTGGTGGGACACCACGGCTCCAAATACAGCTCTCAGCAGGAGTTCCTGTCGAAAATCGAACCGGACGCAGCTATTATCAGCGTGGGAGACAACAACTACGGCCATCCCACCGACGCCGCCATCTCCCGGCTGGAGGCCGCCGGGGCCACGGTGTACCGCACCGACCGGCAGGGCTGTGTCACCGTGACTTTGCACAAGCAATGAGGAAAGGATAATCCCTATGGCATCGGAAAAGAAAACCTCTAAAAACGCCGCCTACGACCGTCTCCGCGCCGCCCTGAAGGCGCAGACCACGGCCCGGGCCTACCTCTTTTACGGGGAGGAGAGCTATCTGCGCCAGACCTATGTGCAGCAGCTCCAGACCCTGCTCATTCCCAAGGGCAGCGAGGATTTTAACCTCCACCGCCTCTCCGGCCCACGGCTCACCGCTCAGGAGGTGGCCGACGCCGTGGAGGCTATGCCCATGATGGCCGCCAACACCCTGGTCATCGTTACGGACTGGGACATTTTTAAGCTGGAGGAGGCTCAGCGCAGCCAGCTTATAGAGCTTTTGGAGGACATCCCGGAATACTGCACCCTTCTATTTATCTACGACACCGTTGCCTATAAGCGGGACGGGAAGATGAAAAAGCTGGCCGCCGCCATCGACAAAAATGTGGAGGTGGTGGAGTTTCAGGGCCAGTCCCGGGACGCATTGGTTCGGTGGCTGCAAAAGCGCTTTCGGGCCCTGGACCACCAAATCGACCTCACCACTGCGGACTATATGCTCTTTTACTGCGGCACCATGATGGATAACCTCATAAGCGAGGTGAGCAAGGTGGCCGCCTACGCCAAGGCCCAGCAGATCACCACCGCCGACATCGACGCTGTGGCCGAGCCGGTGCTGGACGCCCGGATCTTTGACATGACCAATCACATCTCCGCCGGGAAATACGACCGGGCCGCCGCCGTGCTGGGAGACCTGCTGCGGATGCAGACGGAGCCCATTGTCATTCTGGGGGCCATCGGCAAGGAGCTGCGCCGGCTCTACACCGCCCGCATGGCCATAGACGCCGGTAAGGACCGCTTCTGGCTCATGGAGCTGTGGCAGATGCGCAGCGACTACCCGGCAAAGCTCCTGCTGCAGGCGGCCCGGAATGTGGACCACGAGTGGTGCAAGCGTTCCCTCACCGCCTGCCAGGTGCTGGATCGGCGCATGAAAAGCGAGAAGAACATCGACCGGGAGGGCGAGCTGACAAAATTCGTACTGGAGCTGGCACAAAAATGAGCAAGCAGCGCATTCAAGAGGTCATCGTGGTAGAGGGCCGCTACGATAAGAACATCCTCTCCCAGGTGGTGGACGCCACCATTGTGGAGACCGGGGGCTTCGCCGTATTTAACGACCGGGAAAAGCTGGCCTTTCTCCGCACCCTGGCCCAAAAGCGGGGCATTATCCTGCTGACAGACTCGGACGGCGCGGGCTTTGTTATCCGCAACTATCTCAAGGGCGCCCTGCCCCGGGACCGGGTGAAGCAGGCCTACATCCCCGACATACCCGGCAAGGAGCGCCGCAAGCGCAAGGCCGGGAAGGAGGGCAAGCTGGGGGTGGAGGGTATGACCCCGGAAATCCTCCTGGAGGCCCTGCGCCGCAGCGGCGCTACCTTCGGCGGCGAGACCCTCTCCCCACCCCCGGCCCCCATCACCAAGGCGGACCTGCTGGAGAGGGGCCTCATCGGTCCCGGCAGCGTGACCAGGCGGCAGGCCCTCCTGAGGGAACTGTCGCTGCCTGCGCATCTGACCCCCAACGCCCTGCTGGAGGCCCTGAACATTTTGTTCACACCTGACGAATTTGACGCTCAATTTTTTAGCGATAACGACCAAATGTAAGTGTAATTTTTTTCTATTACTTATAATGGAAGTCTTTTGTTTCCCATGGTATTATGAATATAGTAATTATATTGGAAGGGAGGTCTTTTGTTAGCAGAAGCCGATAAATTTGAAAAAAGACGAAAAGAGGGTACGAAAATGAAAAAAATCAAGACATTTTTAGCGCTGATTCTTTCCTTGTGCCTGATCATGGGCATGACGACCCCCGCATTCGCGAAAAACGATGAGGAAACCACGGAAATGCAGACTCTGGTGGAGACCCTTGGCAAATATGTGGACGGCGAAGAGATTTTCGACTATCTGTCCTATGTTTACCTGGGTTGGCGCACCACCGGCGGCTCCTGGCAAAACCAGGTGATCGACACCTTTGTGGTGGACCAGCTGAAGGCGGCCGGCTATGCGTTCACCGGCGGTGAATCCGTGGCCCTGGGAACCAAAGGTTCCAACGACATGAGTGGCCAACACGACAAAGACTATTCATGGGTCACTTATTATGATGTAGATACTCTGACCTGGGATCCTGAGTACGCAAAGCTCTCCATTTCCACCAACGCCAAATTTGACGGCGTGGACAAGCTCATTGACCGCGTCAATGTGGAGTCTTACGGCTTCAATCCCACCACCGATACATATAAAGAGCATTACGGTGTCGATTCCATTGACGACATGTGGAAGTGGATCACCGAGAAGGACGCCAATGGCAATCGCGTCAATGTGCTCAACGGCAAGGAGGCCGAGCTGAATAAGCGCTGCCACCTGGCCTGGAACAGCTGCTTCACTGAGCCCGGCGGCACCAAGCCCGCCGACGCCAGAGGCGTCACCGGCGAGGTGGTGTATGTGGGCGCTGTCAGCGGCAAGAGCGGCTCCTATACCTGCACCAAGTATCCCACTGTGGACGAGGCCAATGCCAACCTCTCCAGCAAGGTCATCCTGACGGATTCCTCTCTCCGCAATGCCTTTTCCCTGGCCCAGCAGACCGGCGCTATTGCCGTGATGTCCACCGCCAGCCTCAATAACTACAGCACCCCCAGAGATGAAAACGGCAACATCCTGGAGCCCTTTGTTTACTCCGCCCGGTATGCCTCCGGCGCAGCTCTGAAAACCACCGCCGCCCAGACCGCCACCGGCAAGCCCATTGTGGAGTGGCAGTTCTCCAACGATCAGAAGGCCGCTCTGCTGGAGCTGCTGGAGAAGGCCGACGGCACCCCCGTATACGCCACCAACATCAGCATTGGCCGCACCTATGCCATGAATGATGCCACCCATGGCGGCAAGGGTCAGGCTGTGACCATGGCCGAGATCAAGGGTGCCTCCAAGCCCGATGAGCGGGTCATCATCTGCGCCCATGTGCAGGAGCCCGGCTCCAACGACAATGCCACCGGCGTTGCCTCCCTGCTGGGCCTGGCCACCGCTCTGAAGAAGATGGTGGACAGCGGCGCCATTGCCCGGCCTGAGCGCACCATCACCTTCCTGTGGGGCGACGAGATGAATCTGGCTACCTTGTGGCTGAACAGCCATCCCGATGAAAAGGCCAAGGTCATCTCCGCGCTGGACATGGACATGGTGGGCGAAGATCCCGATAAGACCGGCGGCGTCATGCGCATTGAAAAGACCCCCGATCCCTCCGCCAAGTACAATTACACCCTGGATACCCTGCCCTGGGAAACGGATTCCTATTACGATGAGACCTTTGCCGATCCCGACGGTCAGTTTATCCGTCTGCCCGACTCCCACACCCTGTGGGGCGCCGGCTCCTATGAGGGTATGTTCCAGGAGGGCTTCTTCCTCAACGATCTCTATATGTATGCCGCCCAGGGCGTGATCAACTATCACGACAGCGACTTCCGGGTGGATGTGTGCCCCTATGAGGGCGGCAGCGACCACTCCCGGTTCCTGGCCCAGAATGTGCCCGCCCTGCTGACCTGGCACTTCACCGACTACACCTACCACTCCTCCGTGGATACGCTGAATATGTCCAGCGCCCGGGAGATGGAGAATGTGAGCATTACCACCATGGCCACCGCCCTGATGATCGCCAACGCCACCGACGGCAACGAAGCCCTGGCCCTGGAGATCCTGGGCACCGTAATGATGGCCGCCCTGGACCGCTTCGACATGGAGCAGGCCAACACCGAGAACCACCGCATCTACACCCTGGCCCACGGCAAGGATTTCACCGCTGCCCTGGCTAATGAGAAGGAAGTGCTGCAGGCCTGGGCCGACTGGTACAAGGAGGCTCTGGCCTCCCCCGCCGAGTACCTGCTGGATGCGCCCAGCCAGATCTTCCGGGATACCCAGGCGGAGCTGCTGGACCTGCTGGAGCAGCGTTTGGCTCTGGCTCTGGCCTGCGCCGATGAGTACCTGCAGGATGAGGTGACCCACACCGGCCTTGTGAAGATCGACGCTGCGGCGCCTACCTTCAGCGAGCCCGGCAACATTGAGTTCTGGTACTGCCAGAACTGCGGCAAGCTGTTTGCCGATCCCCAGGCCACCCGGGAGCTCACCGATGACGATGTACTCATTCCCTTCGTGAACCCCACCGCCAAAACCAATGAGGGAGGCAAGGTCACCTTCAACCAGGATATGACCGAGGCCACCATTACGCCGGACAGCGGCTACGCCATTAAGGATGTGCTGCTCAACGGCAAGAGTGTAGGCAAGGTTGCCAAGCTGGATAAGCTGGCCTCCGGCGATACCATCCAGGTGGTATTTGAAAAGCTCCCCGCAAGCAATCCCGCTACCGGCGACACCATGCCCATCGTAGCCATGTTTGCTCTGCTGGCTGTATCTGGCACCGGTGTGCTGCTGCTGCGCAGACGCGTGACCCAGTGATTTCTTCGCAGAAGTCCATAGGTTTATAAACTCCCCTGGGGCGGACAGCAAAGCTGTCCGCCCCAGAGACTGTCGAAAAACCCGGAGGGTTTTTCCGACAAAAGGTTTGCGGTCTGCTGCGCGCATAATTTGCCCGTCTGTAACGGACAAATTCCACACTGGCAGCCCGAGCTGTATTTTCTCTCACGCACATGTCGCGAGAGAAAATGCTTTCATTTCTTTGCCGCCTGCGGGCGGCAAACTCTGCGAGGCTTTTTTGACGCGCTGAGGGGCGGACAGCACAGCTGTCCGCCTCCTTTTGTGTCAATTCTGCGTCGGTTATGGGGGAATACATCTTGCAATTCCCCTGTAAGGCAGATATAATTATTTTATACAAAGCTTTTTCGGGAGGGATTTTATGAATGGCTCGGAACCCTTGGAGATCGAGCGCCGCTTTCTCATTCTCCGTCCGGACACGGCGGAGCTGGACAGGCGCTGCACCCGGGTCTATTCCATGGAGCAGACCTATCTTCTCTCCCCGCCCCACCAGACCGAGCGGGTCCGCCGCCGGGAGGGGCAGGACGGCGTGGCCTTTTTCCACACCGTGAAAATCGACCGTACCGCCCTCACCCGCCTGGAGCAGGAGGAGGCAATTACCCCGGAGGCATACGAGGCCTATCTCTCCCGCCGGGACCCCATGACCCAGGCCATCTACAAGACCCGCTACTGCTTGCCTGAGGGGCCGTACACCTTTGAAATCGATCTCTACCCCTTTTGGCCTCACTACGCCATCATGGAGATAGAGCTGCCCCGGGAGGACGCCCCCTTCCGCTTTCCCCACGGCATCCGCGTAATTCGGGAGCTTACCGGCGACCACCGATTCAGCAACGCCGCCCTCTCCCGGCGCATTCCGGCGGAAAATGAGCTTCTGTAAAAGGAAGCCTTGCTTTTTCCCCCAATACCCTTTATAATAATTAGGTATTTCTGTAATCTACCATAAGGAGCCGATGCATATGAGCGAGGAAACCAAAGTCATCACCTCCGGCGAGCCGGAGCGCGCCGAGAGCAGCAACTTTATCTATAATTTCATCACCGAGGATCTGGCCCCGGGCGGCCAGTACCAGGGCATGACCGTACACACCCGCTTCCCGCCGGAGCCCAACGGCTACCTGCACATTGGCCACTGCAAGGCCCTGTGCATCGACTTCGGCACCGCTGAGAAGTTCGGCGGTCTCTGCAACCTCCGCATGGACGACACCAACCCCACCAAGGAGGACGAGGAGTTCGTGGAGGCCATCAAGCAGGACATCCACTGGCTGGGCTTCGACTGGGGCGACCGTTTCTTCTACGGCAGCGACTATTTTGAAGAGGACTACCGCCAGGCGGAGCTGCTGATCCAAAAGGGGCTGGCCTATGTGTGCCAGCTCACCCCGGAGGAATTCAAGGCCAACCGGGGCGACATCGGTGTGCCCGCCGTCTCCCCCTACCGAGACCGGCCTATGGAGGAGAGCCTGGACCTGTTCCGCCGTATGCGCGCCGGGGAGTTTCCCAACGGAGCCATGACCCTGCGGGCTAAGATCGACCTTGCCAGCGGCAACTTCAATATGCGCGACCCGGTCATCTACCGCATCAACCATATGCATCACCACCGCCAGGGCGACAAGTGGTGCATCTATCCCATGTACGACTTCGCCCACCCCATCCAGGATGCCCTGGAGGGTATCACCCACAGCCTCTGCTCCCTGGAGTTTGAGGCCCATAGGCCGCTGTATAACTGGGTCATTGAGCACTGCGAGCTGCCCGCCCATCCCCGGCAGATCGAGTTTGCCCGGCTGGGCATCGACCACACTGTCATGTCCAAGCGCAAGCTCCGGGCCTTGGTGGAGGAGGGACGGGTCTCCGGCTGGGACGATCCCCGTATGCCCACCCTGGGCGGCCTGCGCCGCCGGGGCTACACCGCCGCCTCCATCCGCAATTTCTGCGAGCGCATCGGCGTGGCCAAGTCTCCCAATGTGGTGGAGTACGGCTTTTTGGAGCACTGCCTGCGGGAGGATCTGAACGCCACCGCCGAGCGCACCATGGCTGTTCTGCGCCCCATCAAGCTCACCGTTACCAACTATCCCGAGGGCCGGAGTGAGGTTTTCCAGGTGGAGAACAACCCCACCGACCCCACCCAGGGCACCCACGAGATCACCTTCAGCCGCCACCTGTGGATGGAGGCCGACGACTTCATGGAGCAGCCCATCCCCAAGTATAAGCGCCTGTACCCCGACGGCCCCGAGTGCCGCCTGAAGGGCGCGTACCTGGTGAAATGCACCGGCTGCGTGAAGGATGACAGCGGCCGGGTGACGGAGGTCCTGTGCGAATATGACCCCGATTCCCGGGGCGGCGATCCCGCCGACGGCCGCAAGGTCAAGGGCGCGACGCTCCACTGGGTTGACGCGGAAAACTGCCTGGATGCCGAGGTGCGGCTCTATGACAACCTCTTCTCCGACGCCCAGCCCGACGGGCCGGACAAGAATTTCCTGGACTGTCTGAACCCCGACTCCCTCTCCATCCTCACCGGATGCAAGGTGGAAAAGAGGATGGCTGCCGTGGCTGCCGAATTTGACAAGCGGGAAAACTGCACCGGCACCAATGCCCCTACCTTCCAGTTTATGCGCACCGGCTATTTCTGCATGGATAACCGCCACTGTACCGCAGACCACCTGGTCTTTAACCGCAGCGTCTCTCTGAAGGACAGCTTCAAAAAATAAGCCCCATCTTCCCTCCCCCGGAGCCCGCTCCGGGGGATTTTTCTCGTCCCGCACCCGGCGTTGCCGCCGGCAGGCTTTTCCGTAACCGCCAAGCCCACCCGAACACGGGAGCGCATAAGGAAAAGAAATGTCTGAATGTCCATGAAAATATTGGCTTTTTTTGGATTTTGAGATATACTATTTCTATATAAGCTCCGCAGGGGAAAGGGATTCATGATGGAGAATAAGATGGAAGAAAGAAACTGGAAGTATAAGATCGCCGGCAACTGGACTGCGGTCATCGCAGTCGCCATTACGACGGCGGTCTCCGGGGGATTCACATTCTGGCTTTACACCGCACACGATGGTGCCTTTGTTGGACTCGGCGGGCTGACAGTCTTTTTTGCTATCATCTGCGTTCTGTCCGCATACGGTGCGATGTCTTTCAAGTTGCTTGTGGATCAAAACGGCTTTTATTTTCGGACCAAACCCGGCAACGGGCGGTACTACCGCTACCGCGAGATTCGCAGCATGTGGCTCGCCACCGACAAAGAGACGGATTTACAGCAGGCGACCTACTGCAATTTTGAGACGATGGATGGGAAACGGTCGAGATTTCTCGTGCTTGACCCCCAACTCGACGCGGTGGATTACATGATCGAACGGGTTGAGGCCGTGGGGGACAGCCGCGAAGAGGATGACCGCGACCGAGAGTTCGTCATCCCCGGCAAGAGAAAGGTCGGGGGGCTCGTGATTTTCTCGATGTTTGTCTTTCCTGTGCTTTACTTGATTTTTAGGTGGACCTCCATGCCGCTGATTCTGCGCATGATTCCGGTCGCCGTTGTGCTGATTCCGGTCGTTAAGGTTTTTTCCCACGGGCTGTTTTTCAAGCTAAAGATCCAGAAGGACGGCTTTTACTGCCGCACCAACCCCTTCGACGGGCGATACTACCGCTACGGCGACATTCTGGACTGCTGTCTCGTTGAGGCGGAGCGGGGTACGCGCAGACACGAAACATATTACGCTTACTACATGAAATTCACTGACCGCGCAAACCGGACACACCGGGTTCTCTATGACAAATCGCTCTACGAGCGAGAGATGAACGAGCTGGTCGCCAGGATCGAGAGGGCAAAAGAAGATGAAGAATGATTCGGTTTTTCGGTCTGTGATACAGGGCTGGGGCGTTGCGGCGCTGCTTATCGGCCTCTTTATGTTTTATATGGGGGCCAATACTTATATTCAATCGTACAAGCAGACGGATTGGGTATTTGGAAACGCATACATTACGGACATTTCCCAGTTGAACAGAAGCAGAGTTGGCAGGGGCAGCATCAGCTATTCGATGACCTATGAATATGAAGTGGATGGCATGCGCTACACAGGCGAGTATGGCCCCTTGGCGAACTCTATCGAGGTGGGAAGGTCTATCCGCATCAAATATGATCCGAACGCCCCGGAAAACTCCACCGGCATTTTGGCACCCGGCGGCAATGACCTTGCCCTGGTGATCATAGGAACGATTCTTGCCGTACCTGGGTTTTTCATGACGGGCATTCTCGGCCTGCTGCGGAGGCTTCTGCGGGGACTGCATCGAAGCGAGATCCCAGACTACGCACCGCCGGAAGAGGAACGCACCGCGCCTCCAAAGGCCCACATACCCTCAGCCCGCGATATAGTTATGGGGATACGCAATATCCTCCGAACCCTTGCACCGATACTCATATTCCTGCTTTTTGGATTTATCCTCATGCTCATCCAAAACGCAAGATTCTAATTTACCCCCGTCCGGACGGCGGGTGCGGCGAATTTATGGACTTTCAGACACTGAAACCGAAGAGAGGAGCAAAAACATGGTACTGTATTTTTCGGGCACCGGGAACAGCCGGTATGTGGCCGGGCGGGTGGCCCGGGCCCTGGGGGAGCCGCTGTGCAGCCTGAATGAGCGCATTAAGGCCGGGGACTATTCGCCGGTGGAGACCGGAGAGCGGCTGATCGTGGTGACCCCCACCTACGCCTGGCGCATTCCCCGTCTTGTGGGGGATTGGCTGCAGAAAACGAAATTCCCCGGGGCGAAACGGGTGTGGTTTCTTATGACCTGCGGCAGTGAGATCGGGAACGCGGAAAAGTATAACCGGGTCCTTAGCCGGGAGATGGGACTCAGCTACATGGGTACGGCCCAGGTGGTGATGCCGGAGAACTACATTGCCCTGTTTCGTGTGCCCGGCGTGGAGGAGTCCCGGCAGATCGTGGCCCGGGCTGAGCCGGACATAGACCGGGCCATTGCCGCCCTCGCCGCAGGCGAAGCCTTCGCCCCGCCCCGGAATAACCTCTATGACCGGGTGGTCAGCGGGCCGGTGAATCCGGTCTTTTACGCTCTGGTGGTGAAGGACAGGGCCTTTGCGGCCGGAGCCGCCTGCACCGGCTGCGGCCGATGCGCGCAGCTCTGCCCCACCAATAATATCGTTCTTCGAAGCGGCAAGCCCGTCTGGGGCGGAAACTGTACCCACTGCATGGCCTGCATCAGCTACTGCCCCACAGAGGCCATTGAATACGGGAAAAAGAGCGTGGGCAAGCCCCGGTATCGACTGGAGGCACTGTAAGGGCGGCGTTTTGCCGTGTGCCCCGGGGGTTGCAGATCACACAGCTCCTCACCGATCGGTGTGACTGCGTCCATCGCCTCAGCCCTTTAGTCGGGCAACCGTGACCCAGTATGGTAAAATCAATTTTAAAAGGAGCGTGGAAAAATGATCTTTCTCTGTTACCCTAAATGCACCACCTGTCAGAGGGCCCAAAGATGGCTGGAGGATAACCACATCGCCTATACTCTCCGGGATATTAAGGGAGAGCACCCCACCTATGACGAGCTGGCTGCATGGCATCGGCGCAGTGGCTTGCCGCTGAAGAAATTTTTCAACACAAGCGGCCTGCTGTATAAATCCATGGGGCTAAAAGAAAAGCTCCCCACCATGCGTGAGGAGGAGATACTGCAGCTCCTGGCTACAGACGGGATGCTGGTCAAGCGCCCAATACTGGTGGGCGATGACTTTGTGCTGGTGGGATTCAAGGAAAGTGCGTGGGCAGAGCAGCTCTCTGCCGATGTTAAAAACTGACGCCGGGTGCTGCGCGGTGTGATTTGACGGTCACTAAATAAACGAACCAGGGCTGGCAGGTCAATGACCTGCCAGCCCTGGTGTTTTATGCGCGGTTATATTTGACGGTTACTTCACTTTGCGTTTCTTAGCACTTGCCAGACTTTTTCTTTGCAATGCCAAGCACAGTCAGAGCGCCGCCACTGACGAGCAATACCACAACAGCCAGAACAATGCCACTGTGATCACCGGTTTGCGGATTGTTGGTGGTATTGTCGGGGGTTACTGCGAAAGTGGTTTCACCGTAGCCGTCATTAAATACAACGGTAAGGGTGTGCTGGCCAACAGACAGCGTTGCAAGATAATCCTTGCTCAGCGTAACAATCGTCGAGCCAGACTTCGCCGTATAATCTTTACCGGCAATGAGGAGTTTCCCGTCCACCTTCACGTCTGTAAACTTGCTGAATACGCCGTCTACACGGACGGTCAGGGTGCCGTCGCTGTTCTGCGTCCAAGAGCCGTTGGCACCCTCGATGATCTTGTAAACCACAGTGCTACCGCCGCCAGTGGTGCCGCCGCCGGTGGTGCTACCGCCAGTAGTGCTGCCGCCAGTGGTGCTACCGCCAGTAGTGCTGCCGCCAGTGGTGCTGCCGCCAGTGGTGCTGCCGCCAGTGGTGCTGCCGC
>ERZ1504196.23-NODE-23-length-77558-cov-8.786434_pt1 | contig 77558 bp, 71 predicted proteins | sample MGYA00574891_ERZ1504196 | MGnify/ENA primary metagenome ERZ1504196 (study PRJEB39906, sample SAMEA3182075) | gut metagenome | biome: human; feature: gut; material: Stool; isolation source: human stools | place: Canada | collected 2012-03-14 ... | reverse complement strand
GCCACTCGCTCACTTCGCTGCTTCTGCCACTGGCAGCGCTCAGTTCGCTCCCCACGACCAGTCTGCGGACTGGTCTCGGAATGACATTGTAATTCACAAGGTGTGCGTAGGGTCAAACGCCTCTGTCCGCCCGGCTCTCCTACTCTCCCCTGCTCCGCTTCTGCAGGGTCTGGGTATTCAGCTGCGAAATATACACGATCTGCCTGTGATACGGGTGGTCGCACACCAAAAAGGACTTGGGGATGTCCTCCGTCACCGGCACCACCACTCCCTCCTGCTCCGCTTTTTCCAAAAATTCCCGGGTACGCTTGGATTGGGAGGTAATGTCCAGGTCGAATATGCCGATGATCCGCTTTTCCGGAAGCATGGCATTTTGCCCGATGTGCAGGTAACTCATAAAACCACCTCCCCGCTTCGTATGTGAAACAGCCGCCCCGCCTGCAGGCGGTCCAGCCTGTCGTTTTCGCAACAGGTGATGAACACCTGTCCCCCGGAAATGCGGTTTAATACATATTCCTGCCGCTTGGGGTCCAGCTCCGAGAGCACATCGTCCAGCAGCATCACCGGGTACTCCCCCACGGCGCTGCGGTGTATCTCCCGGTCGGCCAGCTTCAGGCACAGGGCCGCTGTGCGCACCTGCCCCTGAGAGCAAAACTGCCGTGCGCTCCGGCCGTTGACCTCCACCAGAAAGTCGTCCTTGTGGGGCCCCGACAGGCACAGCCCCGAGGAAAGCTCCGCGTGATAATGGCTCTCCTGGTGGTCTCGTAAATTCTGGGCGATGTCCTCCGTCTTGGCAAAGGGGTCTACCACGGTTTTCACCGTCTCATAGTGCAGCTGCAGCTTTTCCCGTCCCCCGCTGCAATCGCCGTGGGCCGGGGCGGCATAGCCGTCCAGGGCCCGGCAATACTGGGCCCGGTAATGGATGAGGATGGCCCCCATCCGGCACATTCCCTCGTTAAAATCCGGCAGCATGGCCAAAAGCCCCGGGTTTTCCTCCCGATCCCGCAAAATGCGGGTCTTGTGCTCGTAAAGCCGGTGGTACTCCGCCAGGGCCCGGGCGTACCGGGGCCGCAGCTGGCACAGGGACTGATCCATGAATTTCCGCCGGGCCGCCGCCCCCTCCCGAATGAGGAACAGATCCTCGGGGCTGAAGAACACCGTGTGCAGCACCTCGGAAAGCTCCGAGGCGTTCTTGGCGGCCACGCCGTTCACGGTCATTTTCCGCCGACTTCCGGCCCGGAGGGTGATGTCGGTGATGAATTCCCGCTCCCGGGAATAAATCTCCCCGATGATCCGGGCCTCGCCGCCGTCAAAGGAAATCAGCTCCCTTTCCGTTCGGGTCCGGGGGGACTTTCCGCAGGAGAGATAGACCATAGCCTCCAAAAGGTTGGTCTTTCCCTGGGCATTCTCCCCGTGGATCACATTGCACGCCGGGTCAAATTCCAAGGTCTGCCCCCGGTAATTGCGAAAGCCCTCCAGGGTCAGCTTATTGATCCTCATACTGTACGCCGTATTCGTTATTTTCATAGACCACGGTGTCGCCGGGCCTTATTTTCTTTCCCCGCTGGGTGCAGACCTGGCCGTTTACCGCCACGGCCCCCTCCTGCACCCGGATTTTGGCCTCGCCGCCGGTGGCTACGGCGTCCGCCAGCTTCAGCAGGTCCTGTAATTTAATATATTCCGTTGTGATGGTCACGATTTTCATTTGCTTCGCTCCTTACGCCTTCAGTCGCACCGGCAGCACCATGTAAAGAAAATTGTCGCCGCCGTCCACCGGGGTCAGCACGCAGGGGCTGATGCCGGTGTTCAGCTCCATGATCACCTGGTCCGCCGGGGCAAAGCGCAGGGCGTCCATAAGATAGCGATTGTTAAAGCCGATCTCCAGCCCCTGGCCGTCTCCCTCCACGACGCACACATCCTCCGCCTCGCCGTTGCCGGTCTTGGCGGAGAAATTTATGAGATTCTTGTCCATAACGCAGCGCACAGGACTTTTCAGCTTCTCGCTGATAACCACGCTGACCCGGTCCAGGCTGCTGAGCATGGTTTTGGTGTCCACCAGCAGACGAATGGGATTATTCCGGGGGATGGCGTTCTTGTAGTCCAAAAACTCCCCCTCCAGCTTCCGGCAGATCAGCTCCGTAGACCCCGTTTCAAACAGCAGATGCCGCTTGCCCAGGCTCACGGTAATAGGCTCCTCGCTATCCTCGCAGATCTTCTCCACCTCGTTCAGAGCGCTGCCGGGACACACGAAGCGGAAGGCGCCGCCCTCCAGCTTTTCCAGCTTCTCGTGGCGCAGGGCCAGGCGGAATCCGTCCACGGACACCACCGTCACGCCCCCCATCTCCACCTCAAACAGGGACCCCGTGTGAATGGGCCGGTTTTCGTTGGTAGAGACGGCGAAGGAGGTCTGATTGATCATCGCCTTCAGAGTGCCCTGCTGCAGGGTGAGGGCGTATTCGCTCTCCACCTCGGGCAGCTCCGGGTAATCGTCGGCGGACAGGCCCAGAATTTCAAACCGAGTCTCGCCGCAGGTGAGGGTGACCATGTACCTCTCGTCGGCGGAGAATACGATGACATCGTCGGGCATTTTGCGGATGATGTCCCCGAAAAGCCGGGAGTTCAGCACAATGCGCCCCTGCTCACGGATGTCGGCCTCCAGGCGGGTGCGGATGCCGGTCTGCATATTGTATCCGGACAGGGTCAGCACCTCCGTGCCCTCCAGCAGCAGGCCCTCCAGGCCGGGGATAGAGCTTTTGGTAGCCACGGTACGGGACGCGGTATTCACGGCGAGCTGCAGCAGCGCCTTTTCGCAGGAAAATTTCAGCATGGCACAGATTCCTTTCTAATTCCGAAATTTCCGGGCATATTTTCTGCCCACAGAACATAAACTAAGTATTTTTTAGTAATAATAGTCGTAGAGAAAACTTTTGTGGAAAACCCCCGTAAAGCCGCGAACTGCCTGGATTTTTTGTCCACAGGGAAAAAGATGGATTTCCACAGGAAAGGGGGAGAAAAGGGGATGGGGAGGTTATCCACAGAAAATCCACACACAGAGAACAGGAAATGTGGAGAAAAGGGGTGGGGTAGACCCTGCGAAATCCTATCGGAAACCCTCCGTAGGGGCGGACGCCTCTGTCCGCCCGCCGGGTTTGTACCGCATTTCTTATAATGTGTCATTGCGAAGCCAGTTCGCAAACTGGCTGTGGCAATCCGTACCCCCGTCCCCTTGGCCCCCTTGCCTAAAGGGGGCTGGCACGGCGAAGCCGTGACTGGGGGATTCCACTTTGCACCGCAACAGGGTCATCCGTAATACCCTCGCACAAATCCAAAGGGAAACGGATTGCCACAACCAGTGACTTCGGTCACTGGTTTCGCAATGACACCATACAGGGGAGAGCTTTGGTTCCTCCGCCCCTATCCGCCCCCTCAGCCCGGGTTGGTATTGATATTGGTGGTGATCTGCTTCACCGTCTCGGCAAAGGCCGGGTCGCTGCGCATTTGCTTTTCCACCTTGTCCAGGGAGTGCAGCACCGTGGTGTGGTCCCGGTCACCGAACTCCTTGCCGATGTCCACCAGGTTCATGCAGATGATCCGGCGCATGAGATACATGGCGATCTGTCTTGCCGCCACCACCTCCCGGCCCCGGCTCTGGCCCCGGAGCACATCCTCGTCGATGTGATAGGTGGAGCAGATATAGTTCACCACCGCCTGGGCTGTGGGGATGTACTCGTTATTTTTCTTGATCATGTCCCGGATGGCCTTGAGAATGTCCTCCTGGGACATAGAGCTGCCCATCAGGTCGTAATAGGCCAAAATTTTGTTCAGGGTGCCTTCGATCTGCCGGACATTGGCGGTAACATTTTCCGCGATCAGGTCCGAAACCGCGTCGGACAGCTGCACCCCCAGCATGGCCGACTTGTTGCGGATAATGGCCAGGCGGGTCTCGTAGTCCGGAGGCGCCACATCCACCATCAGGCCCCACTCGAAGCGGGTGCGCAGCCGGTCCTCCAGCTTGGTCATCTCCCGAGGGGGACGGTCGGAGGTGAGTACGATCTGCTTGCCGGACTCATAGAGGGCGTTGAAGGTATGGAAAAATTCCTCCTGGGTCTGAACCTTACCGGCGATGAACTGCACGTCGTCCACCAGTAGCAGCGTCGCCTGGCGGTATTTCTCCCGGAACTCGGCGTTTTTACCCTCCTGGATGGAGGCCACCAGCTCGTTGGTGAAGTCGTCGCCCTTGATGTAAACCACCTTGGCCTCTGGGTGATTTTGCTTCAGGCCATGGGCGATGGCGTAGAGCAGGTGGGTCTTGCCCAGTCCCGAATCGCCGTAGATAAACAGGGGGTTATAGTTGGCCCCGGGCCGCTCCGAAACCGCGTGGGCGGCGGCATAGGCCAGCTTGTTGTTGGGCCCCACCACATAGGTCTCAAAGGTGAAGGCCCCGCAGTCCCCGGGGTCTCCGGGATGGTCGGGCTTAATGCCGTGGTAGGCGGAAAGCTGGTCGTCGTTGAGGACCTTTATCTCAAAGTCCGCTGAAAACAGGTCCCGCAGGGCGTCCCGGATATAGGGCAGAAACCGGGCCTCAATGGTTTTCTTCTTAAACTCGTTGCCGCAGTGCAGCACAAAGGCGGAGTCCTCCATAGTCACCACCTCCACCTCGTCAAACCAGGTATTGATGGTGGTAGGGGCCAGCTGGGTAGACATCCGCTGCAGTACGCTGCTCCATACATCTGATAGTGAATTCAAGGGATCGTTCTCCTTTCCAAGCAAATGATTCTATCTATGACCGGAAAAACACATTCGTTGCATGGATAGGAGCAACGAAGAAAAAATTATTTTGAAGGGCCGAAGGAACGGGGGATTCCTCACCGCATCGCACTCCTTGTAACCCCTCCGTAGGGGCGGACGCCTCTGTCCGCCCGCCCGGGCTTGCACCGCATTTCTTATAATGTGTCATTGCGAAGCCAGTGCGCACACTGCCTGTGGCAATCCGTCTCCCGTCCCCAGGCCCCCTTGCCTAAAGGGGGCTGGCACGGCGAAGCCGTGACTGGGGGATTCCTTACCTCACCGCGCCCCTTGCAAAAAGCCATATCACTGCCTGGGCGCCGTACAGAATAAAACCCACATCATAGCACACTAAGTATAGCAGCTGTCTCTTATACACATCTGACGCTGCCGAAAACCCCCTGCCGCTGAAAATTTTTTATTGACAGCCCCATTCCCGGTATGTATAATAAATAAAGTGTCGTCCTTTCGGCACCTGAGCTTATCAACTGCGGGGCGGAGGTTTCTTCGCCCGCCGTCGAGTAAGTGTGGCGGCCCGGTTGCCGCCGCCGGATTTTCTATGTAATGGAGGTGTCCTGCAATGTTCCGTACCTATCAGCCCAAGAAGCGCCAGCGCTCCAAGGTGCACGGTTTCCGCAAGAGAATGGCTACTGCCAACGGCCGCAAGGTCCTGGCCCGTCGCCGCGCCAAGGGTCGTGCTCGTCTGACCCTCTGAGGTCACGGAAGGTGCATTCGGCATAGCTCTTGAATAGCAGGGACGGTGGAAGGGAAAACTGCCGTCCCTATTCGTCTATGCAAATGCCCATTGGCAAATGTGCTTGAAAAGCCGAGGAAAAGTCATGAAAGCAGCCGTAACGGTCAAGGAAAATCACGAATTTCGCCGCATTTACCGCAAGGGCCGCTCCGCCGTTTCCCCGTATCTGGTGGTCTACTGCCAGAAAAATCGGGAGGGTCGGAGCCGCCTGGGGGTCACTGTGAGCAAAAAGCTGGGTCACGCCGTGGTGCGCAACCGGGTGCGCCGCCGGATCCGGGAGATATACCGCCTGAACCGGGAGAAAATGCTCCCGGGCTGGGACATCATCGTGGTGGGCCGGGGCCGCAGCGTCAAGGGCCCCTACGAAAAGATGAACGAGGCTTACCTTGACTGCCTGCGCCGGCTGTCCCTTCTGCGGGAGGAGACGCTGTGAAAAAAGCATTTATGGCCGCCATCCGGTTTTATCAGAAGGGGATCTCCCCCCTCTATCCCCCCCGCTGCCGCTACATCCCCACCTGCTCCCAGTACGCTCTGGAGGCGGTGGAGAAATACGGCGCCGTCAAGGGGACCTTTCTTGCCACCAAGCGCATCCTGCGGTGCAATCCCTTCCACAAGGGCGGGTATGACCCCGTCCCGTAAACAGGTTTTCCCAAGCAACTTACGGAGGAAAAAAATATGTTCGCACAACTCGGATATTATATCTGTGTGCCGTTTGCCTGGCTGACCCGGGTATTCTATTCTCTCACCGGGTCCTACGGCCTGGCGCTGATCCTGTTCACCCTGGTGGTGAAGCTGGTGATCCTTCCCTTCCAGCTCAAGGGTAAGAAGAGTATGCTGCGCATGAATCGTATGCAGGGCAAGATGAAGGACATCCAGACCCGCTACGCCAATAATAAGCAGCGTCAGCAGGAGGAAATAGCCAACCTCTACGCCCAGGAGGGCGTAAACCCCATGTCCGGCTGTCTGTGGTCCTTCCTGCCCTTCCCCATTCTTATCGCTCTGTACGCCATCATCCGCCAGCCCCTGCGCTACCTGATGGGTCTCAGCATGGATACCATCACCGCCATCTCCGACGCCGCGGCCAAGCTGGGCTATGCCGCCGCAGAGGGGGGCCAGGCTGCGGCCTATGAGCAGATCTACCTGGCAAAGTTCGTCCACCAGCACTGGAGCAGCTTCCAGGGCCAGTTTGACGGGCTTATCAACCTGGACTACAATTTCCTGGGCATGGACCTGGCCAGCCAGGGCTCCACCCTCTTTAAGCAGATCACCACCGGCGGCTGGCCCGTCATCGGTGTGCTGCTGCTGCCCGTCATCGCCACGGCCCTGCAGTTCCTTATGACCGTCGTGAGCATGAAGTCCAGCGGCGCCGCGGCCAATAGTCAGAGCAAGATGATGATGTACCTTATGCCGCTGATGACCCTGTGGATGGGCTACATTCTCCCCGCCGCTCTGTGCGTGTACTGGATTGCCAACACCGCCTTCTCCGTCATTCAGGAGCAGCTGCTCAATAAGCGGTTCAATAAGATCCTGGACCGGGAGGAGACCGAAAAGGAGCGTGCCAAGCGGGAGGCCCGGGCCGCCAAGATGATGGCCTCTCGGGAGCGTATGCTTCAGCAGCAACAGCAGTATGAGAAGGCCAAGTCCGGCAATAACGGCAGCAAGAAAAAGGGTCAGCCCTCCAAAAAAGCCGAAAAGCGTGCCGGCACCAATGAAAACGGCCGGGTGGGTCAGCGCCCCTACGCCCGTGGCCGTGCTTACAGCGAACACCATTATGAGGAATAAGGAGTTTTGTCATGCGTTATATTGATGTAACAGGCAAGACCGAGGAGGAGGCCATCCGCGCCGCCCTGAGCCAGCTGGGTCTGGAGCGGGACGATGTTTCCGTGGAGATCCTGGAGCGCTCCAAGAGCGGATTTTTGGGCATCGGCAGCAGCCCTGCCAAGGTGCGGGTAAGCTACGAGCTGGATGTTGCGGAGGAGCCGGAGGTCCCCCAGGCCAAGCCTGCGGAGAAAAAACCTGTAGAGAAAAAGCCGGAGGGTAAGCCCGAGCCTGCACCCGAGAAGCAGCCCGAGCAGCCCGCCGCCCCCGTCAGCGAAACCGAGGATGCCGACCGCATCCGCGCCTTCCTCACGGGCCTGCTGGAGCATATGGATTGCCGGGCTCAGGTGAAGGTGTACGAGGAGGAGAAGAACCGCTATAAGGTCATTCTGGAGGGCCAGCGTCTGGGCGCCCTTATCGGCCGCCGGGGCGAGACCCTGGATGCCATCCAGCAGCTGACCAATTACGCCGTGAACAGCGGCCGGGATAAGCGGGTGCGCATCCATGTGGACGCGGAGAACTATCGTGCCAAGCGGGAGCAGAGCCTGGAGAGCCTGGCCAATAAGGTGGCCGGCAAGGTGCTGAAGTACCGCCGCAGCGTGACCCTGGAGCCCATGAACGCCTATGAGCGCCATGTGATCCACGCCGCCCTGCAGGATAAGGAGGGCGTCACCACTTACTCCATCGGCACCGAGCCCAACCGCCGTGTCGTGGTAGCCTACGAGCGGGGCAACCGGTAAAAATGCAACACGAAAAAGAGAGGGGATGCCCCTCTCTTTTTTTGAAATACTTTCACCTAATATTGACAAAATAGCTGAAAATAGATATAATTTCGTCAGGCGCTGCACGAACGGCAGGCGGTTGGCCACACCACCCGAAAGGGGGTGAGGCTCATGCGTATCACTTTACATATCGGAGCCTTCACGGTGACGATCATCGTAAAACGCAGAAACCGCCACTCTGGCAAGTGACGGTTTCTATTTAGAACCTTAAAATCTTCTCAGGGCTAACCGCTTGTCGCAGCGCCCTTTCTATTTCTATTATACCTTTCCGCGCCAATTTGTCAAGTCCGAACACGCAGAAACCGCCACTCTGGCAAGTGACGGTTTCTGCATTATGAAATCTTAGCTTCCCAGGGCCAACCGCTTGTCGCAGCGCCCGTTCTGCTTCTATTATACTTCCCTGCGCCAATCTGTCAAGCCCGCACACAGGGCTCCCGCCCTTAATGGCCCCCTTGCCTAAAGGGGGCTGGCACGGCGAAGCCGTGACTGGGGGATTCTTTCCCTCACCGCACCTCATGTAACGGACGCGGGGCGTCGAGGACGCCGCCCCCTACGAAATTCTATCGAAAACCCGTGCGTAGGGGTCGGCCTCCCGGACGACCCGTTTTATCGCACCCCTTGTAAAACCCCCTGTCATTGCGAAACCAGTGACCGATGTCACTGGTTGTGGCAATCCGTTCTCCTGAACCTTTGCACAGGGGTATTACGGATGTCCCTGTTGCGGTGCCCAAAATTTCTGCGCTGCCTAACGGCGGACGCTGGAAATTTTGACCGCGGCCACTCGCTCACTTCGCTTCCTCTGCCACCGGCAGCGCTCAGCTCGCTCCCCACGCCGGTGTGCGCACCGGCTCGGAATGACAGGGTAAATTTTCCGGATGTGTCATTGCCGGGGCACAGCGCGCCCGTGGCACCCGTTCCCTTTTCCGGCGAAAGCGTCCGTCACACGCCGAAAAACCGCCGTCCATTTTCCCAGGTGGCCTTTTCCACCTCCTCCGGTGTCAGCCCCTTGATCTGGGCGATTTTCTCCGCCACCAGGCGTACATAGGACGAGTCGTTCCGCTCCCCCCGGTGGGGCACCGGTGTCAGGTACGGCGCGTCGGTCTCGATCATCAGCTTCTCCAGGGGCACCGCGGCGATGACTTCCGGGGCCTTTTTCGCGTTTTTGAAGGTGACCGCCCCGTTAAAGGACAGCATCCACCCCATTTTGATAAGCTCCCGTGCCATTTCCGCAGACCCGGCAAAGCAGTGGAATACCCCCCGCACCCGGGGAAATTCCCGCACAATCTCCAGGGTGTCCCCGTGGGCGTCCCGGTCGTGGATGATCACGGGTAAGCCAAGCTCCTCCGCCAGCCGAAGCTGCCGCCGCAGCACCTCCTGCTGCAGCTCCCGGGGCGGATTTTCCGCCCAGTAGTAGTCCAGGCCGATCTCCCCGATGGCCACCACCCTGGGATTTTTCGCCATCTGTCGCAGCCGGTCGATCATGCCGGGCTCAAAGTCCCCGCAGTTTTCCGGGTGGATGCCCACGGCGGCGTATACAAAGTCAAAGCTCTCCGCCAGGGCCACCGCCGTCTGGGAGGAGGATATATCGCAGCCGGGATTTACAATAAGGCCCACATTTTTCTCCGGCATACCCGCCAGCAGCGCCTCCCGGTCGCCGTCAAAGCGCTCGTCGTCATAGTGGGCGTGGGTGTCAAACAGCATGGCTCAGTCCCGATTCAGCTTCGTCTCGGCGATGCACTCGTCCTTGATGACCCGCAGGCGCTTCATGTGCTCCTGCTCCATGTGTATGCGCTGGTGCTCGTCGGTGTCCCACTGCTCCAGCAGGAGGATCTCGTCCTCATTCTGGCAGGAGAGATAGTAGTCGTACCGCAGGCAGCCCTCCTCCCGGCGAATAGCCGTGAGAATGCCCTCCTCCACCACACGGCGCAAAAATTCCTCCCGCCGTCCGGGCTTTGCAAAATAATTTACGAAAATACGCATGCTTCAGTCCTCCAATTCCAAATAGACCGGGCAGTGATCGCTGCCAAAAATGTTGTCGCGGATGTCCGCCGCCTTCACCTTGTCCTTGAGCCGCTGGGACACGATGAAGTAGTCAATGCGCCACCCCACATTTTTGTCTCTGGCGTGGAAGCGGTAGCTCCACCAGGAGTAGCGGTCCGTCACATCGCCGTGGATATAGCGGAAGGTGTCCACGAAGCCCGCGTCCAAAAGCACCGACATCTTCTCCCGCTCCTGGTCGGAAAAGCCGGGGTTTTGGCGGTTGGTCTTGGGATTTTTCAGGTCGATCTCCCGGTGGGCCACATTCAGGTCGCCGCAGTAGACCACGGGCTTTTTCCCGTCCAGCTCCCGGAGATAGGAGCGCAGGTCGTCCTCCCACTGCATCCGGTAGGGAAGGCGCTTCAGCCCGTCCTGGCTGTTGGGGGTGTAGCAGCACACCAGGTAAAAGGCCGGGTACTCCGCCGTGATGATCCGCCCCTCGTGGCGGTGCATATCGTCCCCGAAGTCATAGGTCACGGACAGGGGCTCGGTTTTCGTGAGAATGGCCGTTCCGGAGTAGCCCTTTTTGTCGGCGGAGTTAAAATAGCGGTGGTAGCCCGGCAGGTCAAAAACTGCCTGCTCCGGCTGCAGCTTCGTCTCCTGCAGGCAAATCACATCCGGGTCCTCCGCCGCCACATAGTCCAAAAAGCCCTTGCCCAGGGCCGAGCGCAGTCCGTTTACATTCCAGCTTACAAGTTTCATAGGTCGCTCCTTCCGGGTCTTTTTTTGCCATTATAGCACAGCGCGCTTCAAAACCCAACAAAAATATTGACAAAGCCGCCCCGGTAGAATAATATAATAAAGAATGACAAAGGCTAAAATGCGAAAGCATAAAAGCCTCGCAGAGTTTTCCGCCCGCAGGCGGAAAAAAATTAAAAGCCTTTTGTCGGAAAATTCCGAAGGAATTTTCGACAGGTTCAAAATGGCAGTGAAGGAAAGAGTACCCCGTTGGCAGACCGCCCAAGAGAGCCCGATTCGGTGAAAGCGGGCGCGGGACGGACGGGGGAACATGGCTCCGGAGCCGCCGGGTCGAGGGCCTCCTGCGCCTTAGGCTCGGACGGGCGCGCCCGTAACAGCGCGGAAGTGTAGCGGCACTTCATAAGGCCGCCTGCGTGAGCAGGCCGCGAAGCAAGGTGGTACCACGGTGCAGCGCATCGTCCTTGGCAAAAGCCGGGGGCGATTTTGTTTTTTGCCCGGGGCCCCGCACCCCTTGTAACGGGCGCGGGGCGTCGAGGACGCCGCCCCCTACGAAGTTCTATCGGTAACCCCTCCGTAGGGGCGACCCTTGCGGTCGCCCGCCCATTGCACCTCTTGTAACGCTTCCGTAGGGGACGATGCCTACATCGTCCCGCCTCACCGCGCCGCGCCTCTTGTAACCCCTCCGTAGGGGCGACCCTTGCGGTCGCCTGCCCACCGCACCCCTTGTAAACCCCCCTGTCATTGCGAAGCCAGTGCGCACACTGGCTGTGGCAATCCGTACCCCCCGTCCCCACCGCCCCCTTGCAAAACCCCATCTACAATTTTAAGCCGCTCTTCCATTCGGAGCGGCGGAAAAGGAGATACACCCATGGAAAAGAAAACGTTCTACATCACTACCCCCATCTATTACCCCTCCGACAAGCTCCACATCGGCCATAGCTACTGCACCGTGGCCACGGATGCCATCGCCCGCTACAAGCGCCTCCAGGGCTACGATGTCATGTTCCTCACCGGCACCGATGAGCATGGCCAGAAGATCGAGACCAAGGCCCAGGAGGCGGGTATGACCCCCCAGGCCTTTGTGGATAAGATCGTAAACGGCGAAAAGGGTGTGCGGGACCTTTGGAAGCTGATGAATATTTCCAATGACCGCTTCATCCGCACCACCGACGACTATCACTGCCGCGCCGTACAGAAGATCTTCAAGAAGATGTACGAAAAGGGCGATATTTATAAGGGCGCCTATAAGGGCAAGTACTGCACCCCCTGCGAGAGCTTTTGGACCGAGAGCCAGCTGGTGGACGGCAAGTGCCCCGACTGCGGCCGGGAGGTCCACGATGCCCAGGAGGAGGCCTACTTCTTCCGCCTGAGCAAGTATGCAGACCGGGTGCAGCACCTCCTGGAGGATACCGACTTCCTCCAGCCCCGCAGCCGTGTCAACGAGATGGTCAATAACTTCATCAAGCCCGGCCTGGAGGATCTGTGCGTCAGCCGCACCAGCTTCACCTGGGGCATTCCCGTGGACTTTGACCCGGGCCATGTGGTCTATGTGTGGGTGGATGCCCTGTTCAACTACTGCACCGCCCTGGGCTTCTGCAACGAGCAGTACGACGATTACGATAAGTATTGGCCCGCGGATTATCACATCGTGGGCAAGGAGATCGTCCGTTTCCACTCCATCATCTGGCCCGCCATGCTCATGAGCATGGAAATGCCCCTGCCCAAGCATGTGTACGGCCACGGCTGGCTGGTTATCGACGGCGGCAAGATGTCCAAGTCCAAGGGCAATGTGGTGGACCCCTATGTGCTGGCGGAGCTGTTCGGGGTGGATGCCCTGCGCTTCTTCCTGCTGCGCACCTTCCCCTTCGGCACCGACGGCAATTTCTCCAATGAGCTGCTTATCAATACCATCAATGTAGACCTGGCCAACGACCTGGGGAACCTGGTCAGCCGCACCTGCGCTATGGTGGAGAAGTATTTCGGCGGCACCCTGCCCGAGGCCCGGGAGGATAGCCCCGCCGATGGAGAGCTGAAGGACCTGGCCACCGCCCTCCGGGGCCGCTATCAGGCGGAGATGGATAAGCTCCAGCTGCAAAACGGCCTGGAGGAGATCTTCAAGGTCATCGACCGGGCCAATAAGTATATCGACGAAAACGCCCCCTGGAAGCTGGCCAAGGAGGAGGGCAAGGAGGCCCGCCTTGCCACGGTGCTTTATAACCTCCTGGAGACCGTGCGTATCTGCACCGTCCTGCTCACGCCCTTTATTCCCGCCAGCTGTGACAAGATCTTCGACCAGATCGGTGCCTGCCAGGGCTGCCGCACCTGGGAGAGCGCCGAGACCTGGGGCCATCTGAATCCTGCCGTCACCGTCCGCAAGGGCGAGGCCCTCTTCCCCCGCCTGGACGCCGAGAAGGCCCTGGCGGAGCTCACCGCCCTCCAGGAGGCGCAGAAGAAGGCCGCCCTCCCCGACCTGGAGGTGGAGCCCTTCGAGCAGGAGGAGGTAGACTTCGACACCTTCTGCCGCTCCGATTTCCGGGCCGTGAAGATCAAGGCCTGCGAGGCGGTGAAAAAGAGTGATAAGCTCCTGAAGTTCACCCTGGACGACGGCTCCGGCACCGACCGCACCATCGTCTCCGGCATCCATCACTACTATGAGCCGGAGGACCTGGTGGGCAAGACCGCCGTGGCCATTTTGAATCTCCCCGTCCGGAAGATGATGGGCATTCCCTCCTGCGGTATGCTTATTTCCGCCGTACACAAGGAAAAGGGCGAGGAAAAGCTGCACCTGCTGCTGCTGGATGACTCTATCCCCGCCGGCGCAAAGCTCTGCTGAGGTGAGAAATATGAATTTTAACGAATTGACACGGGCCCGCTATTCCCTGCGGAGGTTTGATCCCCGGCCCATCGAGGAGGAAAAGCTGCACCTGCTGCTACAGGCGGCCCAGTCCGCTCCCACGGCCCATAATAACCAGCCCCAGTATCTCCTGGTGTGCAAGAGCCCGGATGCCCTGGCCCGGGTAGATCGCTGCACCACCATGCACTTCGGCGCCCCGGTGGTACTGGTGGTGTGCTACGACCCAGCCGCCGCCTGGGTGCGCACGGGTATCGACGGGAAAAACCACGGCGAAATCGACGCCGCCATCGCCACCGCCCAGATCATGCTGCAGGCGGCGGACCTGGGCCTGGGCAGCACCTATGTGGGCGTGTTTGACCCGGAGAAGCTGGCACTTGCGCTGCCGGAGCTGGCCGGCCGCACCCCCATCGCCCTCCTCCCCGTAGGCTATCCCGCCCCGGACGCCCACCCCAGCAAGCTCCATACCCAGCGCAAGCCCCTGGAGGAATTTTATACCGAGCTGTAAGCAGCTAACATCCATAGTAAACACGGAAGCGCCCGAGATTCCCTCTCGGACGCTTCCTGTTTTATATTTTTTATATTTTTATCGTTTTGTGGGCCTTGTGCGTCACAGGTAATTCAGCGGGTCCACCGCGGTGCCGTTAATATACACGCCGAAGTGGCAGTGGCTGCCGGTGCTGATGCCGGTGGAGCCCATGTAGGCAATGAGCTGTCCCTTGTACACATGCTCGCCCACGCCCACCTCCAGGCTGCTGCAGTGGGCGTACAGGGTCACCATGCCGTTGCCGTGGTCAATGCGGATGCGGTAGCCGTAGCCGCCGTCCCACCCGGAGGAGATGACGGTGCCGCCGTCCGCCGCGTAGATGGGTGTGCCCCACCCGGCGGCAATGTCCAGGGCTCCGTGGTTAGAGGAGGCGCCGGATACGCCGATGTCCCGGTAGCCGAAGTAGGAGGTGATAATGCCGCTGCAGGGCCAGCGCAGGCTGCCCGTAGCCGCCCAGGAGGGCCGCTCCTTGGTGCCCCGGGCCTGGAGCTCCGCAATGGGCTGGCTCAGGGTCACCGCCGCCACCACATCCCGGCTCACCTCTGTGCCGTTGATGTAGGTCACATTGGCGGTCACATCCTCCTTGCCGTAGGTGCCCGCCTTCAGCACCCGGTAATCGCCCTCGTAAATAGACGAGTCATCCTGGTATTCCACGCTGTAGGCCACATCCTGCAGGTAGCTCTGCCGCTCCACATCCACCACCGTCAGATAAGGCACGGCGTTGCTGATGGTCAGGGTGTCGCCCACATGGATCATGTCCGACTGGTAGCCGGGGTTCAGATTCAGCAGCGTGTTCACGCCCATGTCATGCTCCATAGCGATGTCGTAGAAAGTGTCCCCGGCCTGCACCGTGTAGGTCACGGCCCCGGCCTTGGTGGCGTTGAGCTTCTCGGCGATGTAGCCCAGATTCATCATCAGGTCCGCCGTGGTGTATTCCTGCCGGATCTCGGTTTTCTCCACAAAATAGCACTCCACGGTCCGGTCGGTGATGTACCCGGTTTTCAGCTGCTCCAGCAGCTCCTCCATAGCGCCCTCGTACTCCGTGGCCGCCACCGGCTCCCCGTCCACATACAGCACATAGCCGTAGGCCACCTTGCCCAGCTGCTTGGAAAGCCGTGCCTCAAATTCCTGCCGGGTCTGCACGGTGCTGCGCAGCACCACCTTCGTCTGCTGCTGCAGGAGGGCCTTATCCACGGCGTAGCTCTCGTCGCCTAAAACCTCGCGGGTGACCTCTTCGATGTTGGCCGCCGCCGCGCGCACGGCCCGCTTGGAGCTGGTGGTGCCCAGACTGATGCCGTCGTAGGACACATTTACGCCGATGGTGTACAGGCTCAGCACCACCGCAATGGCCGCCACAGCCACCGCCGAGCCGAGAAACAGCGCCGGATGCAGTCGAATTTTCTCAAACAAGGCCCGCCGCTTGCTGCCGAAGCGGATGCTGCGCCGGCGAAGGTGGTACAGCCGCTCCCGAAACCGGCTGCCGATCCGGGGGAGATTTCCCCAGATAAACAGCACCATCTGGGCCAGCCGATGGTCCGACTCCGGAAACCGCCGGGCCTTGCGCTCCCGTCCGAAGTACCGCAGCGCCTGCCGGGCCTGGTCCAGCTTCCGCCGGAAAAAGCGCAGCACCCGCCGCACCAACCCCTGCAGGTCGGTGTAGTGCTGCAAAAGATCCGGATGCTCACCCAGATACCATAATAGGCCCCGCCTTTTCTGATCGTTCATATCTATATCCATCCTAAAGGTTACAAAATAGTTACAAACCCATCATACCCCATTTCCTCTGTTCCGTCAAGGAAAAATACACGGCAAATCTTGTAATTGTGCAAATTTCCCCGAAAAAAATCGTTTACAATCCGTATAAAGTGCGGTATAATTTACTTCCTGTATAAGAGAAAGAAGAGAGAGAAAGGAGGGCGACCTTGTGGCAACGGATTTTTCCCGGACCCTGAGCCTGCTGCGGCAGGAGCGGGGCATTTCCCAGCGCAAGGCGGCCACGCAGCTGGGCATCTCCCAGGCGCTTTTGAGCCACTATGAAAACGGCATCCGCGAGCCGGGTCTGGCCTTTGTGGTCCGGGCCTGCGACTACTATCAGGTGTCGGCGGACTATCTGCTGGGCCGCACCCTCAGCCGGGACGGGGCCATCATCGTGGCCGATGATTTGTATGATTCCACGGATGAAAAGGGCAATCTTCGGGGCAGCATCATGGCCACCCTGCAAAAGAAGCTGGTGGTGAATACCGCCAATGTCCTCTTTGACCTCCTGGGCAAAACCGGCAGCCGCAGCGCCATCACTGCCGCCGGGGACTATCTCAGCGGGGCCATGTACTTGCTGCTGCGCCACCTGTATCGCCGGGGCAAGGGCAATGAGGAGCTTTTCGGCGTGGATGCGGTGTCCTTTGACGCCGGAGCGGTGGAGGCGGATATGGCCGTCAGCCGTATGCGCTATCAGCAGGCCCTTCAGGCAGAGCCCTGCCCCCCCATGACCGTCGAGTCCCTCACCGCCTATCCCGGCCTGGGCCAAAGCGTGGCCCAGGTGGTCCATAATACCGACGAGCGCTGCAAAAAGCTCCCCTGATGCAGCGCAGCAGCCCGCCCCCGCACGCAGGCACTTCTTGTAACCCTTCGTAGGGGCGACCCTTGCGGTCGCCCGCCCATTGCACCCCTTGTACCTCCCGTAGGGGCCGATGATCCTGTTGCGGTGCCCAAAATTTCTGCGCTGCCTTACGGCGGACGCTGGAAATTTTGACCGCGGCCACTCGCTCACCTCGCTTCCTCTGCCACCGGCAGCGCTCGGTTCGCTCCCCACATCGGCCCGCACACCGCACTCCTTGTAATGTGTCATTGCGAAGCCAGTGCGCACACTGGCTGTGGCAATCCGTACCCCCGTCCCCCTGCACCCCCCAAAATCCCCATTCATCGGAGGTCAATACCTATGTTCGATCAATCCCACATCCGCAATTTTTCCATCATCGCCCACATCGACCACGGCAAGTCCACCCTGGCGGACCGCCTGCTGGAGAAGTGCGATGCCGTCCCCCAGCGGGAAATGGAAAACCAGCTCCTGGACAATATGGACCTGGAGCGTGAACGGGGCATCACCATCAAGTCCCGGGCCGTCCACCTGTTTTATAAGGCGAAGGACGGGGAAATCTACGCCCTGAACCTCATCGACACCCCGGGCCATGTGGACTTCAATTACGAGGTCTCCCGGTCCCTGGCTGCCTGCGAGGGGGCGGTGCTGGTGGTGGACGCCACCCAGGGGGTAGAGGCCCAGACCCTGGCCAATACCTACCTGGCCCTGGATCACGACCTGGAAATTCTTCCCGTTTTCAACAAGATCGACCTCCCTGCCGCCGACCCCCTGAAGGCCAAGCAGGAGGTGGAGGACATCATCGGCCTGCCGGCCCTGGATGCCCCGGAGATCTCCGCCAAAAACGGCGTGAATATCGACGCGGTATTGGAGGACATCGTGGCGGGTGTCCCCGCCCCCAGCGGCGACCCCAACGCTCCCCTCCAGGCCCTGGTGTTCGACAGCCAGTATGACCCCTATGTGGGTGTGGTGGTCTATTTCCGCATCCGCCAGGGCACCCTGCGCCGGGGTCAGACCATTCGCCTTATGGCCACCGGCGCCCAGTATACCATCCTGGAGTGCGGCTACCTCAAGCCCCTGGGCAATGAGCCCACCGACGCATTGCAGGCCGGGGAGGTGGGCTACTTCACCGCCTCCATCAAGACCGTCAAGGATACCCAGGTGGGCGATACCGTCACCGACGCGGAAAATCCCGCCCCGGAGCCTCTGCCCGGCTACCGTCCCGCCCAGTCTATGGTCTACTGCGGCATCTACACCGAGGACGGCAGCAAGTATCCGGACCTCCGGGACGCCCTGGAAAAGCTCCAGCTCAACGATGCCTCCCTGACCTTCGAGCCGGAAAGCTCCGTGGCCCTGGGCTTCGGCTTCCGCTGCGGCTTTTTGGGTATGCTCCACATGGAGATCATCCAGGAGCGGCTGGAGCGGGAGTTCAATTTGGACCTGGTCACCACCCTCCCCTCCGTTATTTATCATGTGTATAAGACTGACGGCACCCTGGTCAAGGTGGATAACCCCCATAATTATCCCGACCCCGCCGTTATCGAGCACGCCGAGGAGCCCTATGTGAAGGTTTCCATCATCACCCCCAACGAGTATGTGGGCAATATCATGCCCATGTGCCAGGACCGCCGGGGCGAGTTCAAGGATATGCAGTACCTGGACACCCATCTGGTGGAGCTGCACTATCAAATGCCCCTGAACGAGATCATCTATGATTTCTTCGACACCCTCAAGGCCAATACCAAGGGCTACGCCAGCCTGGACTATGAGCTCTCCGGCTACCGCCCCAGCGATCTGGTGAAGGTGGACCTGCTCTTAAACGGCGACGGCGTGGACGCCCTGAGCTTCATCGCCCATAAGGATAAGGCCTATCCCCGGGCCCGCCGCCTGTGCGAAAAGCTGAAGGATAATATTCCCCGCCAGCTCTTCGAGGTCCCCATCCAGGCGGCCATCGGCGGGCGCATCATCGCCCGGGAAACGGTGAAGGCCATGCGAAAGGATGTTCTGGCCAAGTGCTACGGCGGCGACATTACCCGAAAGAAAAAGCTGCTGGAAAAGCAAAAAGAGGGAAAGAAAAAGATGCGGAATTTGGGCACCGTCCAAGTCCCCACGGAAGCCTTCATGGCTGTGCTCAAGCTGGACAGCGATTAAGGACTCCGGGCCTATTCCCCGCTGGACAGAGGGCGAATTTGGTAGTATACTATGTGTAATATTTGCGGCGAAAGGGCCTGCAAAAGTGAGAGGAGAACGGAAAATGAAGCGAAAAGTATTGCTGCTGGGCGACCCGGCTCTGTATGAGGTCAGCTCCGCCGTGACCCGGGAGGAGCTGGAGGAGCTGCGGCCTGATATTGAGGATATGTTTGAATGCCTAAAGGATGCGGGCTTCGGCCACGGCATCTCCGCCCCCCAGATCGGCATTAAAAAGCGGCTGATTTGCCTGGATTTAGACGGGGTGCGCCGGGTCATCGTGAACCCCACATTGGAGCTGGTGGGCAGCGAGATGATGGAGCTGATGGACGACTGCCTGTGCTTCCCGGGCCTGCTGGTAAAGGTCCGGCGGAACCGGCGCTGCATCGTCCGCTACCGGGACGAAAATTGGCAGGTGCAGGAGCTTGCCTGCGAGGGGTATCTGTCCGAGCTTATCCAGCACGAGTACGACCACCTCAACGGCATTTTGGCCACCATGCGCGCCGTGGACGGCAAGGCCTTTGTGATGAAGGCGTAAAAATTTTCACCGTATGATCCATGGAAAACGGCACCGGAGACGGTGCCGTTTCGGTGCAATTTGGTGCCGTTTCGGTGAAGAAACGAGGCCATAAAGACGAAAAAAGGTCCCGGTTCCCGGAGAAGGCTCTCCGGGGACCGGGACTCTGTACTTTTTGGGGGGGTATGTGTGCAGCGGAAAGGGATCAATAGTCCTTGACCTGCTCCTCGCCGTTGAGGACCCGGAGGGCAGCCTGGGCCAGAGCCAGCAGCTCATCCTCGCCGGGATAGACGGTGACGGGGGCGATCCACTCCACCATATCCTTCAGGGCCTGGACGGTCTCCTTGCCGTAGGCAATGCCGCCGGTGAGAATGATCTGATCCACCTGGCCGTGCATGGCGGCGGCCATAGCGCCGATCTCCTTGCCGATCTGATAGTGGAAGGCGTCGATGACCTCGGCTACCTTGGCATCGGTCTCGGCCATCTTCAGCAGGTCACGCATATCGGTGCTGCCGGCATAGGCCACCAGACCGCCGCGGCCCACGAACATCTTCCGCAGCTCCGCCTCGGTATAGTCCCCGGAGAAGCACAGCTTCATCACGGCGTCGGTGGGGAGGCTGCCGGAGCGCTCGGGGGAGAAGGGGCCCTCGCCGTCCAGAGCGTTTTCGGTGTCCACCACGCTGCCCTTTACATGGGCGCCTACGGACACACCGCCGCCCATGTGGCAGACGATGAGGTTCAGGTCCTCATACTTCTTGCCCACCTCCTTGGCGTAGCGCTTGGCCACGGCCTTCTGGTTCAGGGCGTGGAACTTGCTGACCCGCTGGATCAGGGGATGGCCGGAATAGCGGGCAATGGCCTGCAGCTCGTCCACCACGGGGGGGTCGGCAATGAAGGAGGGGATGCCCAGCTCGTCGCCGATCTCCCGGGCGATGAGGCCGCCCAGATTGCAGGCGTGCTGACCCTGAACACCGGCTACGCAGTCGGCCAGCAGGGCATCGGAGGTGGCGTAGGTGCCGCCACGAATGGGCTTTACCAGGCCGCCCCGGGCGCAGATGGCGGTGAGCTTCTTCATGTCGAAGTTGTTTTCGGTCAGGGCCTGCTCCACCAGCTCCTTACGCCACCCCTTCTGGTCGGGAATGGTGGCAAACTTTGCGATCTCCTCGGCGGGATGACGCAGAGTTTTGTCAAAGAGCAGGGTGTCGTTTTCAAAGACGCCGATCTTGGTAGAGGTGGAGCCGGGGTTGATAACAAGAATGTAATTAGACATAATGATTTCCTCCTGAGGCTTCAAAATTATAAGATAAAACGCAAAACCGTTTCGGTCATAATGCTTATATTATACACCATACTTTAGGTGGATGTAAATTGTTTTTTTGATGAAAAAAGCGCATTTTTGCCGCAATCTTCTGCCGATTCAGGCATAAAGACCGTCCAGCCGGTCTATCAGCGCCGCCAGGGCATCTTCCCGGCAGTCCGGCAGCAGCTCTACCCCCGGCGCCCGGCGCACGGCCTCGATGGCATTGGCCGGGGCAAAGGCGTGGCCCGCGGCGGCCAGCATGGTCAGGTCGTTGGCCTCGTCCCCTACGCAGCAGACATTTTCCGCCCGGATGCCCAAAAGAGACGCCAGCTTTTGGGTCATGGCACCCTTGGTGGCACCCTTGGCGGTAATTTCCAGGAAAAATTTTCCGGAGCGGACGATCTCAAAGTTCCGGGCCCAGGGCTGGCTGCGGATATACCGCTCCAGATCCCGGCCCCGCTGGCCCGTCTCCTCAAACAGCACCTTGCTGATGGGCATGGGCACCTGAAGGATGGAGTCCGCCTCCGTGGCTGCGGAATGGGTCAGGGCCATGTGGTTGCGGGTCAAATCGTTGGGGTGGAGGGTGTGGATCTGGCTGCCGTCGTGATAAATCTCGGCGGCGAGACCCGGGAAGGCCAGCTCTACCGCGTGGAGGTCCCGGCGGATGGAGTCCGGGAGAAAGGCGGTGCAGAGGTACTCGCCCCGGGCAAAATCATAGATGGCCGCGCCGTTAAAGAGGACGGTGGGGCCGTTCATGGGCAGCGTGGGGGCAATGGGCGCAAAGCTGGGCAGGGCTCGGCCTGTGGCCACGGAAAAGAGGCCGCCCTGGGCCGTGAAATACTCCAGGGCCCGGCGGTTTTCCCGGGAAAGGGGCGGCAGAGAACCGCCGCCCAAAAGAACCTCCTCGGTATAGACCAAGGTATTATCAAAGTCGCTGACCAGGAGGACACCTTGAAATTTTCCCATGGCTGTTATGCCTCCGTCTTGCCGCTGCCGCCGGGTCCCCGGCGGGGGTGACGGCGTCCGCTCCGGTGCCGGGGCTTCTTTACCTCGCCTCCGGCGGCCTGCTTGGGGGGCTGGGGCTTGGCCGCCTGGGGAGCGGCTCCCTCGGGCTTTTGCCCGCCCCGGCGGCGCGGGGGACGGGGCTTATCGGTCTGCTTATCGGCCTGCTTTTCGCTCTGCTTGGGGGGCTGCTTCTGGGCCTTGGGGGAATTTTTCTCCGGGGCCCTATCCTCGGCAGGGCGGCTGCCTCTGCGGCGGCGATTGCGGCCGGAGCGACCGGACTCCCGCTTTTCCTCCGCCGGGGGCTCTGCCGCCTCGGGAGAGCTATAGAGGAAGTCGGACACCACCGCCGGGAACTCCTCGGGCTTCTCCTCCACCACCATTCGGGCGGGGCGCTCCCGGGGCACCTGGATGCCGTCGCGGCTGCCCTTGCCGTTGCGCAGGACGCAGATCTCGCAGTTGTGGTAGCACCGGGGGGACTCGGGCTGATCGTCCAGCCGGACGGTGACCTGCTCCTTCAGCAGGTTTACGGCGCTGATGTTGCCGGGGCCGTCGGGGGTCTGGACAAAGGAGTCGTTTTTCGGCATACGCCGGGCGGCGTCCTCATAGGCCTCCTGCTCGTACTTCAGGCAGCACATAAGGCGGCCGCAGGTGCCGGAGATCTTGGCGGGGTTCAGGGACAGGTTTTGGGTCTTGGCCATCTTGATGGACACGGGGATGAAATCGTCCATATACTGGCTGCAGCAGAAGGGACGGCCGCAGATGCCCAGGCCGCCCAGCATCTTCGCCTCGTCCCGGACGCCGATCTGGCGCAGCTCGATGCGGGCGTGGAAGGCGGCGGCCAGATCCTTTACCAGCTCCCGGAAATCCACCCGGCCGTCGGCGGTGAAGAAAAAGAGCAGCTTATTGCCGTCAAAGGAGCTTTCCGCCCGGACCAGCTTCATCTCCAGGCCCCGCTGGGCGATCTTCTTCTGGCAGACCGCAAAGGCCTCCTTTTCCCGGGCCCGGGCCATTTGCAGGCTGCGTCGGTCATTCTCCGTGGCCGGACGCAGCACCCGGCGCAGAGGCTCCACCACCTGATGGTCCTCCACGGTGTGGTTGCCCTGGGTGCAGGTGACATACTCCGGCCCCTGGGCAGTCTCCACGATCACATCCTGGCCCGGGGCAACGGTGAGCTGCCCGGGGCTGAAATAATAATTCTTGCATCCGCTGCGGAAGCGGACGCTGATAACTTCCTTCATAGGATATCCTCCCATTCTGCGGCGACGGCGCCTAAAACCTGGCCCACCGCCACATTCCATTCACATTCTTGGGCGAATTTGCCCAGCATTTCACACAGCCGCATGAGCTGCTTTTTTGTAAGCCTTCGGCTCAGGGGCCCTACCCCGTCGGCGCACAGAGTCTCCGGGGGTGCGCCCCAGCGCAGACGCAGGGCCTGCAGGCTGCCCTCCCGGCACTCCCGCAGCACCTGCTGGAGCTTTTCCCGGGTCATTTTCCCGTTTTCAAAGCCCACCAGCACCTGCGTAACCGCCGGGCTCTCGCCGCCGGCCATAGCCTCCAAAAGCGCCTGGGCCTCCGGGCTTGGCGCCGTCGCCTCCTGCTCTGTGGGGCGCACGGAAAGCTCCGCGCACCGGGAGCGCACCGTGGGCAGCAGCACCGAGGGGTTTTCCGCGCAGAAAAGAAACGCCGCGTAGGCAGGCCCCTCCTCCACCAGCTTCAAGAGAACATTCTGGTCCTGGACCGTCAGGCGGCGGCAGTCGGGGAAAAGGAACACCTTGCACGCGCCCTCGTTGGGCTGGATATAGGCGTCGGAGCGCAGGGCCCGCAGCACCTCCACGGACAGGTCCTTGTGCTGGCTGTCCTCGGCGGTGATGCAGTCGGGATGGGTGCCCCGGAGCACCTTGCCGCAGGCGGGGCAGCGCAGGCAGGGCTTATCCGCCTGCCGGCACTCTAAGGCGGCGGTGTAGAACCGGGCGGCGGCCAAAAGATCGCCGCTGCCGGAAAAGATGACGCTGTGGGGCAGCGCACCCTGCCGGGCCCCGCGGCGAATACGGCTCTCCAGCACAGGATCCATTGGGCTCCCCCTCCCCTTTTCCGAAAAATACACCCTGCCATGACAATAAAATACAGTACCAGTATAGCACAGCTCCGGCATTTTCTCAACCGCTCCCGTATTTTTTTTGTGATTTGCGCCATTTATTTGCAAAAGGGACGAGAGAATTCGGCAAAAGGGTAAAAAATAGAAAAAAGGGAGAGAATATGTTGCATTTTCTTATCTTTGTGGCTATAATGAATTCTGCTATTATTAAAAAGGTATATTGGAGGGTATTATGAGCAAAAAATTCTGCTATCTGTTTACCGAGGGTAATGCATCCATGCGCGAGCTGCTGGGCGGCAAGGGTGCAAACCTGGCTGAGATGACCAACATCGGTCTGCCGGTTCCCCAGGGCTTCACCATTACCACCGAGGCCTGCACCCAGTACTATGAGGACGGACAGAAGATCAATGACGAGATCATGGCCGAGATCATGGAGTACATCGAGAAGATGGAGAAGATCACCGGCAAGAAGTTCGGCGACCATGAGAATCCTCTGCTGGTGTCTGTGCGCTCCGGCGCCCGGGCCTCCATGCCCGGCATGATGGACACCATCCTGAACCTGGGCCTGAATGAGGATGTGGTGGGCGTCATCGCCGCCAAGTCCGGCAATCCCCGCTGGGCCTGGGACTGCTATCGCCGCTTTATCCAGATGTATTCCGATGTGGTGATGGAGGTAGGCAAGAAGTATTTCGAGCAGCTCATCGACGAGATGAAGGAGAAGAAGGGCGTCACCCAGGATGTGGAGCTCTCCGCCGAGGATCTGAAGGAGCTGGCCATGCAGTTCAAGGCCGAGTACAAGGCCAAGATCGGCGCCGACTTCCCCTCTGACCCCAAGGAGCAGCTCATCGGCGCCATCAAGGCCGTGTTCCGCTCTTGGGACAATCCCCGGGCCAATGTGTATCGCCGGGATAACGATATCCCCTACTCCTGGGGCACCGCCGTCAATGTCCAGTCCATGGCCTTCGGCAACATGGGCGACGACTGCGGCACCGGCGTGGCCTTTACCCGTAACCCCGCCACCGGCGAGAAGAAGCTCATGGGCGAGTTTTTGACCAACGCCCAGGGCGAGGATGTGGTGGCCGGCGTGCGCACCCCCATGCCCATCGACCAGATGGCCGAGAAGTTCCCCGAGGCCTATGCACAGTTTGTGGATGTGTGCAAGACCCTGGAGGATCATTACCGGGATATGCAGGACATGGAGTTCACCGTGGAGCACGGCAAGCTCTATATGCTCCAGACCCGTAACGGCAAGCGCACCGCCAAGGCGGCCCTGAAGATCGCCTGCGACCTGGTGGACGAGGGCATGATCTCCGAGCAGCAGGCCGTGGCCATGATCGACCCCCGGAACCTGGATACCCTCCTGCACCCCCAGTTTGACGCCGAAGCTCTGAAGAAGGCCCAGCCCGCCGGCAAGGCTCTGCCCGCCTCCCCCGGCGCCGCCTGCGGCAAGATCGTCTTTACCGCCGAGGACGCCAAGGCTTGGGCTGCCCGGGGTGAGAAGGTGGTTTTGGTCCGCCTGGAGACCTCTCCCGAGGACATCGAGGGCATGAAGGCTGCCCAGGGCATCCTCACCGTGCGCGGCGGCATGACCAGCCACGCCGCTGTGGTGGCCCGCGGTATGGGAACCTGCTGCGTCTCCGGCTGCTCCGCCATCGCTATGGACGAGGAGAACAAGAAGTTTACCCTCTCCGGCAAGACCTATCACGAGGGCGACTGGCTGAGCCTGGACGGCTCCACCGGTAATATTTACGACGGCGCTATGCCCACCGTGGACGCTACCATCGGCGGCGAGTTCGGCCGCATCATGGGCTGGGCCGACAAGTATCGCCGCCTGAAGGTCCGCACCAATGCCGACACCCCCCACGACGCCGCCAAGGCCCGTGAGCTGGGCGCCCAGGGCATCGGCCTGTGCCGTACCGAGCATATGTTCTTCGAGGGCGACCGTATCGAAGCCATCCGCGAGATGATCTGCTCCGACACCGTGGAGGAGCGGGAGGCGGCTCTGGCCAAGCTCCTGCCCATGCAGCAGGGCGACTTCGAGGGCATCTATGAGGCCATGGAGGGCTGCCCCGTGACCATCCGCTTCCTGGATCCCCCCCTGCACGAGTTCGTGCCCACCGAGGAGGCCGACATTGAGAAGCTGGCCAAGGCCCAGGGCAAGACCGTGGCCGAGATCAAGAACATCATCGCCTCCCTCCACGAGTTCAACCCCATGATGGGTCACCGTGGCTGCCGTCTGGCCGTCACCTTCCCGGAGATTGCCGCCATGCAGACCCGGGCTGTTATCCGCGCCGCCATCAATGTGCAGAAGAAGCACCCCGACTGGACCATGGTTCCCGAGATCATGATTCCCCTGGTGGGCGAGGTGAAGGAGCTGAAGTATGTAAAGGACATCGTGGTTACGACTGCCGACGAGGAGCTGGCCGCCGCCGGGATGGACATGAAGTACCTGGTGGGTACCATGATCGAGATCCCCAGAGCCGCCCTCACCGCCGACCAGATCGCCACCGAGGCCCAGTTCTTCTCCTTCGGCACCAACGACCTGACCCAGATGACCTTCGGCTTCAGCCGCGACGACGCCGGCAAGTTCCTGGGCGCTTACTACGATAAGAAGATCTACGAGAACGATCCCTTCGCCAAGCTGGACCAGGTCGGCGTAGGCAAGCTGGTGAAGATGGCCGCTGAGATGGGCCGCGCCACCCGCCCCGACATCCACCTGGGTATCTGCGGCGAGCACGGCGGCGACCCCAGCAGCGTGGAGTTCTGCCACAAGGTGGGCCTGGACTATGTGTCCTGCTCCCCCTTCCGCGTTCCCATCGCCCGTCTGGCCGCTGCACAGGCTGCCATCAAGGAACAGCGCCAATAAGAAGCCCGCGCAAGTGGCGTAATGCCCCTTAATACCCCATAAAAACGGCCACACCGCTTCCCGGAGCGGTGTGGCCGTTTGAGATTTTCGGGAAAATCCACCGGTTTTTTCCGACAAAGGAGAAACCGTTTCGTTACGGAGGTTTTGACAGCCCCGGCCGGGCATGGTATGCTAGTAAAAAAGAAAAGCGGAGGCGCGGACATGAAGCAGTACATCGGCATCGACCTGGGCGGCACCGGCATCAAGGGGGCCGTAGTCCGGGAGGACGGGGAAATTTTGGCCCGGCAGACCTGCCCCACCCGGCCGCGGCGAGGCCCGGCGGCGGTGGCGGAGGATATTGGCGCCATGATCCGTACCCTGGGCCGGGGCCGGGAGGTGGCCGGCGTGGGCCTGGGCTGCCCCGGCACGGTGGATGACCGGGCGGGCACCGTGGTGTACGCCTGCAACATCGGCTGGGTGAACTATGATGTGCGCCGGGCCCTGGAGGACACGGGCTTTTCCGTGCGCCTGGTAAATGATGCCAACGCGGCGGCCCTGGCAGAGGCGGCGGTGGGGGCGGCCAAGGGCGCCCGAAGCGCCGTAGTGGTGACCCTGGGCACCGGCATAGGCGGCGGCGTGGTGCTGGACGGGCACCTGCTCACGGGCTTTACCGGGGCGGCCAGCGAGCTGGGACATATGTGCATTGTGGCCGACGGGGAGAGCTGCGCCTGTGGCCGCCGGGGCTGCTGGGAGACCTATGCCTCCGCCACGGCACTGATACGCCGGACGGAGGCGGCTATGGCGGCCCACCCGGACAGCGCCCTGCACCGCATCGCCCGGGAAAAGGGCGGCGTAGATGGCCGCACGGCCTTTGCCGGGCAAGAGGCCGGAGATCCGGCAGCTACCCGGGTGGTTGCGGAGTACATCCGGTATCTAGGTGTGGGGATCGCCAACCTGGTGAATATCTTTTTCCCCGAGGTCATAGCCCTGGGCGGCGGCATCGCCAACCAGGGGGAGACGCTGCTGCGGCCCCTGCGCGCCCAGGTGCAGAGCCAGGAATACGGCTCCGCCTATACGAAAAAGCACCCCCGCATCGTGACCTGCACCCTGGGCAGCGACGCCGGTGTCATCGGCGCGGCCCTCTTTGCCGCGGAAAAGCCGGAATAATGCCCGAGCGTCGGCCCCTGCGGGTGGGCCGACGGGGAAAATGCGCAAAATAAAAAAGTCTCCCGGAGCTTGCCGCAATCGGTACGCTCCGGGAGGCTTTTTCTGGTTTTTATTCAAATAGGCTGGCCTGATACGGCAGGTCGCCCCGGCCCAGCTGCCGGAGCTGGCGGCTGTTTTCCTCGGTCAGGGCGTCGGTAATGGCCATTTTCCGGATGATGTTTTGGACGGTGGCCTCCAGGTCCGTGCCGGCACGGTAGTCGGCGGGGAAGATAAAATCCACCCGTCCCTTGCTCAGCAGGTCCTCTACGCCCTGGCGGTTTTCCTCCTGATAGACGGCGATGGCTTCGCCGCCGTAGGAACGCATCATCTTCATGCAGGGCACATCGGAGAGGCCGTCACCGATGTAGATCATGTTGGTAAAGGGGATGCGCTTGCTGTCGTCGGGCATGGAGGCGTTGAGGGTGCGGTCGTCGGACACATCCAGCACGCCCTTATTGATGCGGTAGACGAACTGGGTCTTATTGGTAAAGTTGACATCCAGCTTGGGCCAGGAGGCCAGACCCCGGGCATCATAGAAAAACTCGCAGGCGTAGATCTCCTTAAACTCGTGGCTGATGCCGCTGCCCTCGATGATCTCCCGGAGACCGGAGGAGATGACATAATGCTCAATGGCTACGCCCTGGCTCTCGCCGAAGGCGTTGATGCGGGCAAACCAGTCCTGCACGCCGGGGAAGAGCTGTATGTCATGGCCGCAGCGAACCAGAAAGTCCCGGTCCAGACGGATGTTTTGGGCGCGACACTCCTCGATCATGGTGTACATATAGGCCAGAAGGCCGTCCATGCGGTTGTTATAGCCGAAGTCGTTGGCCTTTTTCCAGAATTCGGCGGGCTTATAGCCCAGGGCGGGAATGAAGGTGTAGTCCTCCATGTCGGTGGTGCAGAGGGTTTTATCGAAATCGTAGAGAAGGGCGATGATGGGCTTTTCCATGGGGGTATCTCCTTTTTGGGGCTTTTTTAGGGACGGGGGGACGGATTGCCACGACCAGTTTGCGAACTGGTCTCGCAATGACAGGAGGGTTACAAGGGGGGCGGTGTAAAATCGGCGGGCCGATGTGGGCATCGGCCCCTACGGATGACAAGGAAATTTGTGCAAGCCCGGTTCGGGCCGATGTGGGGAGCGAACTGAGCGCTGCCAGTGGCAGAGGAAGCGAAGTGAGCGAGTGGCCGCGGTCAAAATTTTAAGCGTCCGCCGTAAGGCAGCGCAAAAATTTTGGGCACCGCAACAGGATCATCGGCCCCTACGGATGCGTTGCAGGAAGTGCGGTAGGATGAATCCCCCAGTCACGGCTTCGCCGTGCCAGCCCCCTTTAGGCAAGGGGGCCAAGGGGACGGGGGTTGCGGATTGCCACGGGCGACTTGCGCCCTCGCAATGACAGAAGCCGAAAGAATTTGCGTGTCATTCCGAGACCAGTCCGCAGACTGGTCGTGGGAATCCGTAATACCCCTGCGCAAAGGTCGAGGAGAACGGATTGCCACACCAGTGACATCGGTCACTGGTTCGCAATGACAGGGGGGTTACAAGGGGTGCGGTGCAAAATCGGCGGGCCGATGTAGGCATCGGCCCCTACGGATGGGTTATTGATGGTGCCGGGTGCGGCGGGGTATCGGCGGCGTGAGGGCACGCCGCCCCACGCATTTCGTGGGGTGCCGGGGATAATATGGGGATGCAGAGGCTTGGGGTGGGCAAGCCTCTGCATTTTTGTCAGTTCTTTTCGGGGTCGTAGTTGCGGCCGAACTTCAGCTCGTCCAGATCCAGCTTGAACTCGGAGACAAAGTCCGTGTCCGGGTGCAGGGTGTGGTCGGGCTCGGGGGCCTGCTGCTTTTCGTAGGCGCTGAGAATGTCCTTTCCGATGATGCGGACGGTGTCCTGGGTCGGGGCGTCGTCCCGGGGCTCGTCTGCCTGGACAGCTTCCTCGGCGGGGGGGGGCTCCTGGGCGGGGACGGTTTCCTGGGCGGGTGCGGTCTTCTCGGCGGGGACGACCTCCTCGGTGGGAGCGGTCTCCTGGGCTTCGGCACTCTCCTGGGCAGGCAGGTCGCTATGGGGCAGCTTCTCTAAAAACTGCATCTGCGTCCGGCACAGGGCCAGGCTCTTGGCCACATAGTCCTGCATGGCCTCCTCGGCGGCGGAGAGCTTTTGCCGGGCGGCCTCGGTCTTTTGCTGGAAGTCGCGGTTGGCCACGGCGGCGGCGTTCTGCGCCTCCTCCAGAATCTGCTCCCGCTGGCTCCGGGCCTCGACAAGCATCTTCTCGGACTTCTCCTTGGCCTCGTCGGTCATGGAGGCGGCCATCTTCTGAGCGGCCAGGAGCATGGAGCGCATGGTGTCCTCGGTGGCGCGGTACTCCTCCAGCTTTTCGGCTAAAATCTTCAGCTTGGCCTTCAGCGCGGCGTTTTCCTTATAGAGGGCCGTATAGTCCTCGGTGAGCGTGTCCAAAAACTCGTCCACGGCGGCCAGATCGTAGCCGCTGGAAAAGGATGAGGATTTGGGGAATGTTTTTTCGGAAACTTCCTGTGGTGTGAACATATAAATCCCTCCGTACTGTCTTTTTATCCGGTATGGGGCCTTTACAGGTAAAGACCGCTGCTCTCCAGCTCGTCGATGAGGTCACCCATGAGGTCTACGGAGTAGGGGGTGATGATGTAGGTGTTGGCGGAGACCTTCTTGATTTTGCCGTCACCGGCGTAGGCCACGCCGGAGAGGAAGTCGATAAGCCGCCGGGCAATGTCCTTATTGGTGCTCTCCAGATTCAGCACCACGGTGCGCTTTTCCCGGAGGTGGTCGGCGATCTCGGAGGCGTTTTCAAAGCGCTCGGGCTTCACCAGCACCACCTTCAGCTGGGTGGTGGCGTGGATATTCACCACCTTGTTGCGCCGGTCGTCGCTGCGGCGGTCTTCCTTGCGGTCGTCGAAAGCGGACTCCTTGCCGGGGCGCTGGGTGGGGAACTGATCCTCGTTTTCATAGTCGTAATCTTCATCGTCATAGGGGTGGATGATCTTCTTGAATTCGTCCATCAAGCTCATGTGTATACTACCTCCCGCTTTTACTTGCTGTAATCTCTGGCGCCGAAAATGGCCGATCCAACACGGACCATATTGCTGCCGGACTCGATGGCCTCGGCAAAGTCGCCGCTCATACCCATCGACAAATACTTAAACTTATTATCGTATATATTTTGATTTATGTCAACATAAAGAGCCTGCATTTGGGCAAAAAACGGGAGATTTTCCCCGGGAGCCGACTCCACGGGGGGAATGGTCATGAGGCCCAGCACCTGCACATGGGACAGGGACTTGGCGTAGCGGGCGGCCTCGGGGGCCTCGGCGGGGGCAAAACCGCTCTTGGCCTCCTCGCCGCCGATATTCACCTCCAGAAGGATGTCCTGGACGATGCCCAGCTTTTCGGCGGTTTTCTCGATCTCGTCCAGCAGGGCCAGAGAGCCCACGGACTGGATCAGCGCCGCCTTGCCCACCACCTGCTTGACCTTGTTGCGCTGGAGATGGCCGATGAAGTGCAACGGTGCGCCGTCGTAGGCGTTTTCCGAGAGCTTCCGGGTCATCTCCTGAACGCGGTTTTCGCCCAGGGCATCAATGCCGGCGGCGATGGCCTCCCGGCAGGCGGCGGCGTCGTTCATTTTGCTGGCGCCCACCAGGGTGATGTCCGCACCGGTGCGGCCGGTTTTGGCGGCGGCGGCTTCGATTCGCAGGCGGATGGACGCAATGTTTTCGGATATGGACATGGAAAATTCCTCCCTTTTTATTTCTGTTGGTGGAATGGTGGGTGGCGCCTCTTGCGCAGGGGAACCTTTATTGGGGACGGGGGTTACGGATTGCCACGACCAGCGTGCGCGCTGGTCTCGCAATGACAGGTTTTTTATATGGGGTGCGGTGCGTTGTCGGCGGGCGGACAGAGGCGTCCGCCCCTACGGAAGCGCAACAAGAGGTGCAATGGGCGGGCGACCGCAAGGGTCGCCCCTACGGATAACAAGTAAGTCTTTGTTGCGGGCCGATGTAGGCATCGGCCCCTACGCACGGGTTTTCGATAGAATTTTGTAGGGGGCGATGCCCACATCGCCCCGCCGTAACGCAGTGGCCCGGGTGGGCGGACAGGGTCGTCCGCCCCCACGGATAGATTGGATGCCGGTTAGGCGGTCAGTTGTCCGGGAAGATCATGCCGTCGGTGAGGGCCCGGGCGGTGGAGATGACCAAATCGCCCTGGCGGAGGATCCGCGCATCTGCGGCGCCCTGGGCGGAGCGGACCAGGCAGAAGCCGTCGCCCCGGTACACCAGGTCTACGGGCTTGCTGTACACATAGGCACCCAGGCGGCAGAAAAGCTGCAGCGAGCCATCCTCGTCCATGCGCAGGGCGGCGGAGGGGACCCGGAGGCCCTTATATTCCCGCAGGAGGATCTCCCCCTGCTGATGGCGCAGGAGGGTGACCTGGGAGATATAGCGGGTGCAGGAGAGGACCACGGCCACCTGACCGTCCTCCTCGGCGCTGATGGACTGAACATAGGCAGGGGTGTCCTGCTGCAGGCCCTTGCTCAGGCGGAGAGTGACCTCCTGGCCCACCTGAAGCTCCCGGGCCTGCTGGGCGGGGATATTGGCGGCGAAGTACCAGGTGTTATCGGTGATGATCTTGCCGGCGCTCTTCACGGCGGAGCCGGTGCTGAGAGCGTCCAGCCGGGCGGGGGTCACATCCGTCAAAAAGTCCGGGGTGAGGGCCTCCTCGCTGCCGTCGGTGGAGCCGCTGTAGACTCCGGCGACAGCGGTTTTTACCGAGGCGGCGCCGGAGAGCTGATTTTGCAGAGAGGAAATATCGCTGCGGGTCTGGGCGATGGCCTGGTCGATCTGCTCCAGGGACTCATAGCTGTAGCTGCGCTTGAGCACGGCGGTTTTCATGGCGGACATCTCCTGGGTGGCGGTGGCATAGTCGCCGTCCGCCGTGGCTATGTGCAGGCGGAGAATGCTGTCGGAAATATCGCTGTCCACCTTCAGGGCGGCGTCGCTGTCCAAAAAGGAGCTGCGGGCAAACTGAAGCTGCTGCAGCTTCAGCTCCGTGTCCTCCAGCTGGCTCACCACCTCCAGGGCGCTCTTGCTGGCGTAGGCCATGGCTACGGTCTGGCCGGCGTGGACCTTCTCCCCTTCCTGAACCTGGCGCAGGAGTGTGCCGGAGGTGTCGGGCAGGGGCGTCTCCTGACGGACCACCCAGCCGGTGACGGAGAGGCTGTCGGTCACCTGGCCGGTGTAGGCCACGGAGACGGACACGGACCGGTGAAAATACCGGTAGCCCTCTATGCCCAAAAGCGTCACCACGGCCACAAGCACCGCAAGGGAGAGAATTTTGAAAATGGGAGTGGATCGCATGGCTGCTCCTTCGCTGTCAGTCGTCCCCTTCCTCCTCCCGCAGAGAGAGAGGGCGCAGGGGCACAAGGGTGGAGACGGCGTGCTTGTAGATAAACTGTTGGCGGCCGTCGCTGTCAAGCACCAGGGAAAAGCTGTCGAAGCCGGTGATTACGCCTCGAAGCTGGAAGCCGTTCATCAGAAATACCGTGACGGGAACGGCCTGCTTGCGGACCTTGGTGAGAAAAATGTCCTGTAAATTTGCCTTTTTCATATCGTCTGCTCCTTTTTCTATATGTTGGTGCGGACGATAGATTTTTCTATGCTTGTCCGCCCGGGACTATCCTAAGCCCTGGGCGAGGAGATATTCTGTCGCATTTTGGAGGCCCGCCGGGAAATCGGGGTCTTTTTCCCAGAGAAGCCAGTGGATGTCGTCTTTGCGGCGCAGCCAGGTGAGCTGGCGCTTGGCATACTGCCGGGAGCGGAGCTTCACCTCCGCTACGGCCTCTGACACCGGCGTGTCCCCCCGGTAGACGGAGAGAAACTGCTTGTAGCCGATGGCCTGGAGGGCGGTGGCGGTCTCGGGGAGGCCGGTTTGAAGAAGGGCCTCTACCTCCCGGAGGAGGCCGCGCTCCACCATGGTGTCCACCCGGCGGTCGATGCGCGCATAGAGGTCGGCCCGGTCCCGGAAGGTGAGGCCGATGGTGCAGGCCCGGTATTTAGGGGGCCGGAGGCGGGTGCGGGCATCGTGGGCGGTGAGGGTCTCGCCGGTCTCCCGGTAGACCTCCAAGGCCCGGAGAATGCGTTTTTCATCGCGGATAGGCAGGCGGGCGGCGGTTTCGGGGTCTATCTCCCGGAGCTGGCGGTAAAGGGACTCGATGCCCTCCCGGGCCAGCTCCGCCTGAAGAGATTTTCGTATCTCTCCGCCGCTGTGCCCGGGGGCAAAGGTCCGGCCTGAGAGAATGGAGTCCAGGTACAGGCCGGTGCCGCCCACTAAGACGGGACATTTGCCCCGGCGGAGAATGTCCCCAATGCACAGGTCCGCCTGCTCCGTGAACCGGGCCACGGACCAGCTCTCGGCGGGGTCGGCGATGGCCACCATGTGGTGGCGGACGCCGTCCATCTCCTCCGCCGTGGGGGCGGCGGTGCCGATGGTCATACCCCGGTAAATTTGCATGGAGTCCACGGACACCACCTCGCCGCCGAAGCGCTTTGCCAGGGCCACGCCCATTTTGGTTTTGCCGGTGGCGGTGGGGCCGACGACGCAGATGACACGGTTATCCATGGTAGGCTCCTTTCGTGGAAAGTGGGGGTGGGACGGATTGCCACGACCAGTTTGCGAACTGGTCTCGCAATGACATGGTTTTTTGCAAGGGGTGCGGTGGGTTTCCTATGGTGCGTAGGGGCGGGGCTCTGCCCCGCCCGCGGGCGACCGCAAGGGTCGCCCCTACGGAAGCGTTTCAAGGGGTGCAGGGAATGGAATTTATTGCAGCTTTTGCTTTAATTCGTAGAGCAAGTTCAGTGCCTCCAGGGGGGAGAGGGTGTCTACCTGCTCCCGGCGGAGGCGGCTCAAAACCTCGGACTCGGCCAGGCTGGACAGGGAGACCTGGTCAGTCTCCTCCTGCATGGGGGCCGGGGGCTTGCCAGCTTCCGATTCCAGCTCCCGGAGAATGGTCTTGGCCCGGGCGATGACCCCCTCGGGCAGACCCGCCAGGCGGGCCACCTCGATACCGTAGCTGCGGTCGGCGCCGCCGGGGACGATCTTGCGCAGGAAGATGATCTCCTCCCCCCGGGCCCGGACGGCGATGTTATAATTCTGCACGCCCGGGAGGCTGTGCTCCATGTCCGTAAGCTCGTGGTAGTGGGTGGCAAAGAGGGTCTTGGCCCCCAGCTTTTTGGGGTCGGCACAGTATTCCAGCACCGCCCGGGCAATGCTCATGCCGTCGAAGGTGCTGGTGCCCCGACCAATTTCGTCCAAAATCAGGAGGCTGTCTTTCGTGGCGGCGTGGAGAATGTCGCTGACCTCGGTCATCTCCACCATGAAGGTGGACTGGCCGGCGGAGAGGTCGTCGGAAGCGCCGATGCGGGTGAAGATGCGGTCCACCACCCCCAGGCGGGCGCTTTTGGCCGGGACGAAAGAGCCGATCTGAGCCAGAAGGACGATGAGGGCTACCTGGCGCATATAGGTGGATTTACCGGCCATATTGGGGCCGGTGATGATGGCGGCCCGGCCCTCTTTTTCGCCCATATAGGTATCATTGGGGACAAACAGGGCGTCCGGACGCATTTTCTCCACCACCGGATGGCGGCCATCGTGAATCTCCAGCACGCCGGAGTCGTCCACCGTGGGGCGGCAGTAGCCGTTGCTGACGGCGACAGAGGCAAGAGAGCAGAGACTGTCCAGCTCCGCCACCGCCGAGGCGCTGGCCTGAATGCGGGACACCTGCCCGGCAAGCTCCGTGCGCAGGGCGGTGAAAAGCTCATATTCCAGGGCGGAGACCCGGTCGGCGGCGGTGAGAATGTCGCTCTCCAGATTTTTCAGCTCCTGGGTAATATAGCGCTCGCCGTTTACCAGGGTCTGCTTTCTGATATAGGTGTCGGGGACCTGGTCCTTGAAGGAGTTGGAGACCTCGATATAATAGCCGAACACCTTGTTATAGCCGATTTTCAGGGTGCGAATGCCGGTTTTCTCTTTCTCTTGGGCCTCCATGGAGGCCATGAGGCCCTTGCCGCCGTGGAGGATGCCCCGGAGCCGGTCTACCTCCGGGTGGAAGCCGTCCCGGATGAACTCCCCCTCCCGAACGGAAAAGGGCGGCTCGTCCTGAAGGGTGGCGGCGATGCGCCCGGCCAGGTCGTCCAGAGTGTCCAGGGTGCGGCAAAGCTCCTGAAGGCGGCCCTTGGGAAAGACCGTGAGCAGCCGCTTGATGGGCGGCAGCTTCTCCATGGCGGCCCGGAGGGCCACCACATCCCGGCCCCCGGCGCTGCCGTAGACAATGCGGCTCATAAGCCGCTCCATGTCGCCGATGCCGGACAGGGCCAGGGCCAGCTCCTCCCGGGTGACGGTGTCGTTTACCAGGCGCTCCACGCAGTCGGCCCGGCGGTCAATATCCCGGACGCTGAGCAGGGGCCGCTCCAGCCAGCTGCGGAGCATCCGTGCGCCCATGGCGGTTTTGGTCTTATCCAGCACCCACAGAAGGCTGCCCTTTTTCTCTTTGCCCCGGAGGGTCTCGGTAAGCTCTAAGTTGCGCCGGGCGGAGATGTCCAGTTCCATAAACTGACCCTGACGGTAAAAGTCCAGGGTGTCGATATGGTGCAGGTCGCCCTTCTGGGTCTCGTGGAGGTAATGCAGAAGATTCCCCAGGGCCAGGAGAGGGGCGAAATTATCGGCGGGGAAGTCCGAAAGGGCCTTCTCCCCGAATTGCCCGGCAATGCTTGTCCGGGCGGCGGGACCGTCAATTTCCCGAATTTCCCGGTGGCAGGAGAGTTTATTCTCCGTGAGCATCCGCAGCGCCGCATCTTGGGCGGCGGTATCATTGAGAATGATCTCCGCCGGGGAGAACCGGGCCACCTCATTGAGCAGGTGAACGCCGGCGTCGGGGCCTGAAAAGGCCGTGGCGTGGGTCTGGCCGGTGGAGATGTCGCAGGCGGCAAAGCCGGCCTTGTCCTCGGCCAGCCAGGCGGCGGCGCAGAAGTTGCTTCGGCCGGCCTCCAGGGAGGTGTCGTCCAGGACGGTGCCGGGGGTGACCACCCGGATAATGTCGCGCTTCACCAGGCCCTTGGCCGTGGCGGGGTCCTCGGTCTGCTCGCAGATGGCAACCTTGTAGCCCTTGGCGATGAGACGGGCGATGTAGCCCTCGGAGGAGTGGTAGGGGATGCCGCACATGGGCACCTTCTCGTCAAAGGACTTGTTCTTATCCTTGTCCCGGGTGGTGAGGGTCAGGTCCAGCTCCCGGGAAGCCGTCCGGGCGTCCGAGCCGAACATCTCGTAGAAATCACCCAGGCGGAAGAACAGGATGGAGTCCTTGTTCTGCTCCTTGATTTCCAGATATTGCTTCATCATGGGGGTCAGTTCAGCCATAATCGGTCACATCTTTCTGCTGCCGGGGCGGGTCTGCTGTGGGCAGCCGGATTTGGTTGGGAAAAGGTGGAAAACTTTGTGGAAAAGTGCAAAATTGCACCTTAGAGGGCAATAAAAGCCGTCTCAGGCCCGCTTGAACATCTTCTCGATCTCGTAGCGGGTGAGCTTCACCGCCACGGGGCGGCCATGGGGGCAGTACTGAATCTCGCCGGACTGCACCCGGTCTACCAGGGCCCGCAGCTCCGCGGGGGAGGTGTGCATCCCGGCCTTGATGGCGGACTTGCAGGCCATGGTCTGCAGGAGACTGTCCCGGGCGGCGTCGGGGTCGGCCCGGCCCAGGCGCAGGTCCTCAGCCAGCTCCTCCAGGGTGGCGGCGGCGTCCTCCGGGCGAATGTCCGAGGGAATTTCACGCACCAACAGGGTGCCTGCGCCGAAATCCTCGCAGCAGAAGCCGAACTCCTCCAAAAGGGGGAGGCTGGCCAGGGCGGCATCGTAGGCATCCGCCTCCAGGTCCACCGCCAAAGGCTGCAGCAGGAGCTGGCTCATGGGCGGCTCCTGGCGCTGCTTCAGGGCGTTGAAGCGCAGGCGCTCGTGGGCGGCGTGCTTGTCGATGAGCCAGAGATTTTCGCTTTCATCCTGGCAAATTATATAGGTATCCAGGGCCTCGCCTACCAGGCGCCAGGGGGCGGGATGGTCGGTAAGGGTCTGCTGGATAGGAAGGTCGATGGTATTGCGCCGGGGGGCGGGGGCCTCCGGGATGGGGGCCTCCGGAACGGGGGCCTTGGCGGGGACAGGCTTTTCCGCTGCCGGGAAGGTGGCCGGGGCGGCGGGCATCGGTGCAGGCCGGGGCTCCTCCCGGGGCTCCGGGACTGCCGGGGCCGGACGAGGCGCGCTGTCGTGCAGGGGGAGCTTTGCGTCCGGATGCACCGCCGGGGCAGAGCCGTAGCTGCCCAGGGGGCGCTTTTCCGCCGGGGGCGGGGTCTGCCGCTCCTTATACTCCTGGACGGTCATAGACCGGTAAAAGGTCTGCTGGACGGGCTTGGGGGCCGGATTTTCCCCGGCGGTAAGCAGGTCCTTGACGGTGTAGTGTACCGCGTCAAAGACAGCCCGCTCATTTTGAAATTTCACCACGGTCTTAGCCGGGTGGACATTCACATCCACGGTGTTCTTGGGCAGGGTGATGTGCAGGACGCAGCCGGGGAATTTGCCCTTGAGCAGCCGGTTGCGGTAGGCCTCCTCCAGGGCGGCGGTGAGGAGCTGGCTGCGCACAAAGCGGCCATTGACGAAAAAGAGCTGGCGGGCCCGGGTGCCGCCGCCGTTCAGGGGCTTGGTAACGAAGCCCTCCACGGAAATGTCGCCGCCGCAGCCGGAGACCGGCAGCAGGCCCAGGGCAAAATCCCGGCCCAGGGCGGCATAGACGGCGGAGCGGAGCTGGCCGTCGCCGGGGGTGTGGAGCACCTCAACCCCGTCCCGAATCAGCTTCACGGATACCTCCGGATGGCTCAGGGCCAGGTGGGTGACCACGCCGGTGACGGCGGTGCCCTCGGCGGTGTCCTTTTTCATAAATTTCATGCGGGCGGGGGTGTTGAAAAACAGGTCCCGGACGCAGAGGGTAGTGCCCTCGGGGCAGCCGGTCTCGGTGACCTCCCCGGGCACGCCCCCCTCTAAGTGCAGGGATGCGCCCCGGTCCGCCCCTCGCTCCCGGGAGAAGATGTCCACCCGGGACACGGCGGCAATGGCAGCCAGGGCCTCGCCCCGGAAGCCCAGGGTGCCGATGGCGGCCAGGTCCTCCGCCCGGCGGAGCTTGCTGGTGGCGTGGCGCAGAAAGGCCGTGGGAAGTTGGCCCGGGGCGATGCCGCAGCCGTTATCGGTGATGCGCAGATAGGTGAGGCCCCCGTGCTGCACCTCCACGGAAATGGCGGAGGCGCCGGCGTCCAGGGCGTTTTCCAGCAGCTCCTTGGCCACGCTGGCCGGGCGTTCCACCACCTCGCCGGCGGCAATGAGGTCGGCAATATGGGGATCTAAGCATTGAATGGTGGGCATGGGGACGGCCTCCTTTTTTGAGGGATGTGAGGATTATGGATTGCCGCAGCCGGTGACATCGGCCACTGGTTCGCAATGACAGGGGGTTTACATGGGGCGCGGTGCGTTATCTTGTGGTGCGTAGGGGAGGGGCTCTGCCCCTCCCGCGGGCGGGGTAGAACCCCGCCCCTACGAAAGCGTTACAAGAGGTGCAATGGGCGGGCGACCGCAAGGGTCGCCCCTACGGAGGGTTACAAGGAGTGCAGTGCAAGGTGGAATCCCCCAGTCACGGCTTCGCCGTGCCAGCCCCCTTTAGGCAAGGGGGCCATGGGGACGGGGGACGGATTGCCACAGCCAGTGTGCGCACTGGCTTCGCAATGACACATTGCAAGGGGTGCGGTGAGGCGGGACGATGTAGGCATCGGCCCCTACGGATGGATTTTGGGGAGATATCCTTACACCATTTCGCCGAAGAGGGCCCAGGTGTTGCTGTCGGTGATCTTTATGTCGCGGTACTGGCCCAGGGCAGATTTGTCGCCCACCAGATGCACCAGACGGCCTCCGGCGGTGCGGCCGGAGAGGGGCCAGCGGGCATCGTCCGTTTCGCCGTCCACCAGGCAGCGGAGGGTCTTGCCCACATAGCGGGCGTGGAGGCGGGCGGAGATGTCATTTTGGGTGGCGCAGAGGGTGTCAAACCACTTCTGCTTCTCTGACCGGGGCACGGGGTCATCCATCTTGGCCGCCGGGGTGCCGGGCCGGGGGGAGAAAATAAAGGTAAACAGGGCGTCAAACTCCACCTGACGCACCAGGTCCACCGTCTCCATGGCCTCCGCCTCTGTCTCGCCGGGGAAGCCGATGATAATGTCGGAGGTGAGCACCAGGTCGGGCATGACCTTTCGGGCGTAGTTGATAAGCTCCAGATACCGGGCCCGGTCATAGGGACGGTTCATGGCCCGAAGCACCCGGTCACAGCCGGACTGCACGGGCAGGTGGAGCTGGTGGGCCACATGGCGGCTTTGGGCCATGGTGTCAAAGAGCTTGAAGGAGGCGTCCTTGGGCTGGGAGGACATGAAGCGCAGGAGAAAGTCGCCGTCGAGCTTGTCCAGCTCCCGGAGCAGGTCTGCAAAGTCGTGCCGGGGCTCTAAGTCCTTGCCGTAGGAGTTTACATTCTGGCCCAGGAGGGTGATCTCCTTAAAGCCCTGGTCGGCCAGCTCCCGTACCTCCGCCACGATCTTGTCCATGTCGCGGCTGCGCTCCCGGCCCCGGACATAGGGGACGATGCAGTAGGAGCAGAAGTTGTTGCACCCGTACATAATGGAGACCCACGCCCGGGTGTGACCCTCCCGGACAACGGGCATTCCCTCGGCGATGGTGCCGCTCTCGTCCTCCACGGAGAACACCCGACCCCGCCGGGTATAGACCCGGTATAAAAGCTCCGGGAATTTCCACATGGCCTGGGGGCCGAACACCAGGTCCACATGGCGATAGCTGGTGCGGACCTTTTCGGCGATCTCCGGGCGCTGGGCCATGCAGCCGCACAGACAGATGATCTGATCGGGATTTTTCTTCTTGGTATGGGTCAGGGCGCCCAGGTTGCCGAAAACCCGCTTCTCCGCATGGTCCCGGATGGCGCAGGTGTTCAGCACGATGATGTCGGCCCGGTCCGCATCCCGGGTAAATTCGCAGCCCATGGCCCGGAGCATACCCATGATGTGCTGGCTGTCGGCCACATTTTGCTGGCAGCCGAAGGTGTCCACCAGGGCCAGAGGGGTGCGGCCCCGGCCCTGATGAAGGGCCCGGATCTTTTGCTCATATTCCCGCTGGCGGCCGGTCTCCTCCGGGGATAAGATCACTTGCTTTCTGTCCAAAATATACCTCCGTAAGCACCACTGGGAAAAATGGCGCTAAGATTCGACTTTAATTAAGAAATTATAGCACATTCGCCGGGGCAAAACAAGGGGCGGGGAAAAATAGTGGGGAGGTTTTGGTATGTGGCGGGATATTGGGGGGTCGCCCTTACGGAAATGCTTGTAGGGGCGGACGACTCTGTCCGCCCGATGCAGTGGGTTCTTGATGGTGCGTAGGGGAGGGGATGGTTGGGGGGCAAAAGGATAGGGCGGACACGCTTGTGTCCGCCCTGAGGCTGTGGGAAAAACCCGGAGGGTTTTCGACAGTCTTTTTAGAGTTCTTTCAAATGTTCCATGTTGTGGCGGATGCCCTCACAGCAGGCATGGAATTTTGCCTTTTCCTCGTCGGTGAGGGGCAGCTCCACCACTTCCTCTACGCCCTTTGCGCCGATGACGCAGGGCACGCCTGCAAACAGGCCGCTCTCCCCGTATTCGCCGCAAAGCTCCATGCTGGCGGGCATGATGGCCTTTTCATCGTGGAGGACAATGTGTACCATCCGGGCGGCGGTGGTGGAAATGCCGTACTCGGTGCAGTTTTTGCCGGAGAAGGTGACCCAGGCGCCGCCGATGGACTCCTTCTGCAGAGCCTCCCGGTCAAAGCGGAAGCGCGCATCCGTCTGGGCCCACTTGTCCAGAGGCATACCCCGGAAGCTGACGCAGGACCAGGGGGCAAACTGCTGGTTGCCGTGCTCGCCCAGCATATAGCAGGTGATGGACTTGTGGTCGATGCCCGTCTGCCGGGCCAGAGCGCTGAGCAGGCGGGAGGTGTCCAGGCCCGTGCCGGTGCCGAAGACCCGGCCCTTGGGCAGGCCCAGGCCCAGTGCCAGCTCCCGGGTGACGATGTCGCAGGGGTTGGTGATGTTTATCACCACGCCGTCAAAGCCGCTGGCCTTGATTTTCTCCGTGTAGCTCCGGACGGCGGGAATGGTGAAGTCCATCTCCTTGACCCGGTCGTGATTGCCCCGAAGCAGATCGATCTTACCCGCGCTGTTGACGATGACATCGCATTCGCCCAGGTCGGCAAAGTCTCCGGGGCGAACGGTGACCCGGTGGGGCAGGTAGGCTGCGGCGTCCCGCAGGTCCTGCACTTCACTTTGGAGCTTCTGCTGGTTCTGATCCACCAGCACCAGCTCGTCGGCGATGCCCTGCACCGCCAGGGAATAGGCTACATGGGCTCCTACATGGCCCAGGCCGATGACGCCTACCACACGATTCTTAGTCATTTGCAAAATCTCCTTTACAGAAAATATTTATTCCATACCAAAATGGGGAAACAGCACGAAGGTGTAGAGCATGGTCAGCACCATGTACACCCCCAGGATAATGGCAAAGGCCGGGAGGGTGCGCTTCATGACCTTATTTTCGTTGCCGATCTGGTCCATGGTGGCGCAGGCGGCCACGGTGTTATTGGGGCAGATAAGGTTACCCAGGGAGGCGCCGGTGATATTGAAGTAGGTAAAAGCCAGCACCAGCGTCCATATAAGGGCCACCGGGGCCACTTTTTTTGGCGGACTGGCGGAATCCGAGGATGCCCACCAGCACCACGATGATGGGGCTGAGTGCCATAACAAAGTTAAGAAATTCCATGATTGCCTCTCGCTTTCTGTCTTGATGGGGGGTTCCCCTTCTGTGCTGGCCGGGCATAGCAGAAGGGAAACATCTATAAATAAAGAGGCCCCGCCGGATGGGCGAGGCCTCGAGCTTCTTAAATAGGTGGGCGTGTCAACACGCCTGCAAAGAAGGAAGGGAACGCACCGTCCGGGTCACGGAGGAAAGCAATACAAAAACGGACCCCAGCAGCAGGCTGGCGTCCAGAATAATAATGCCCAGAATGGCGTGCATATCCGCGCAAGAGGAAGCGGCGCAGGGGGTCTGCGCAGAAGTGGTATGCATGAGGGAGGCGCACATTGCGTTGGTCATAACCACAGCTTCCTTTCCGGATGCTAAACGGAGCATAACACAAAAAATTTTTCTCTGCAAGAGGGAAAAATGTCACTCCGGGGAAAATCGGACAAACGCATAAATTTTTTCGGATGCTCCCCAGGCGGTGTTGGTGAGATTGGCGGAAAAATATAGGCCGGTATACAAATGAAACGGGGCAGAAAATTTTGCCATCGGGAGGCGGGCTGAGGGCAGAGCATCGCCGGTTATCCACCGCACCCCTTGCAATAAACCTGTCATTCCGAGACCAGTCCGCAGACTGGTCGTGGGAATCCGTAATACCCCTGTGCAAATCCAAAGGAGAACGGATTGCCACAGCCAGTGTGCGCACTGGCTTCGCAATGACACCGTTAACAAGAGGTACGGTATAAGCCCGGGCGGGCCGATGTAGGCATCGGCCCCTACGGAAGCGTATCTTGTGGTGCGTAGGGGAGGGGCTCTGCCCCTCCCGCGGGCGGGGTAGAACCCCGCCCCTACGGAGTGTTTTTCGATAGAATTTCGTAGGGGACGATGATCCTGTCCCGCCGCAACAGGGGCATCCGCATCCTCCCTAACCGCAAGGCCCTCTGCGGAGGGCAAGGGGGAAAATGAAAAAATATGCCATCCGGGTAAGAAAACTATTGACAAACGGCCGGGAACACGGTATTATAATATTCGTTCTTGCGCGGTTAGCTCAGCTGGTAGAGCACATGCTTGACGTGCATGGGGTCACAGGTTCAAGTCCTGTACCGCGCACCATCGTCAAAAGCCCCGGAATCTCATGGGTTCCGGGGCTTTTCGTCATTTTGCCGAAGTACGCTTTTCTCGATTTTGGCCAAATGCCTCTAAAAGTTGCAAAAATAGCATTTCCTCCGGGCCCGGCAAAAGCAGTATAGATGCAAAGCACCCTATACATTATATATATTAATAGCTTTTGGGGGAAAAAGATGGGTCGGAGGCGTAAAAATTTTTGGTCATACCATTGATTTATGTAAAAAATCCGTGTAGAATAGGCAGACAAGAAGAATGTTGCCCCGTTATGGCAAAACAGAAAGGGTAAGGAACGGCCATGCACATTGAGAAAATACAGCAGAATAACGCGCCGCGGGTACCGGAGCTGATCATGCAGGCCCTGGTCAAGGCCATTGAGGACGGCCACATCCGGGTGGGCGAGGATATGCCCTCGGAGCGGGACCTGGCGGAGATGCTGGGCGTGGGCCGCGGCTCTCTGCGGGAGTGCCTGGCTATTTTGGAGTTTTTAGGCGCCATCGACAGCCGGGGAAACCGCAAGGTGCTGCTGCGGGACGCGGACTATATTCAGAAGGCCCGCACCTGGATCGAGTGCTCCAATGAGATGGGCGGAACGGAACCCTTCAACGAGTTCCGCCGGGTCATCGAGGTGGGCATCGTGGGCCTGGCCTGCGAGCGTGCCACGGAGGAGGACATGGCCGTCCTGGACGAGGCCATCCGCAACCTGGACGAGGACCCCGCCAACTATAGGCACGATGTGGAGTTTCACGATGCCCTGGCCGTGGCCAGCCACAACGCCATGCTGGCCTCCACCATTCACCTGGTGAATAATCTCATCGCCGATGTGCGGATGCGGTTTTGGGACCTGCCCAGCTACAAGGAGCTGACCCAGCAGACCCACCACGAGATCTACATGGCCGTAAAGAACCGAAATGCGGCAGAGGCCCAGGAGGCGATGATCCGGCACCTGAACGTCGTTTCCCGATACGCCCTGTGCTATCCCGCCCGGGACAGCGGCGAGGAGGAGGCCCCTGTGCCGGAGGAAGCCTGAGAAATTAATTTCCCGACAAGAAAAAGAGGAGGATATACCCTGTGAAAAAAGGGTATATCCCCTCTTTTTTCGCTTTAGTAAATTTATTGGAAATTTTTTATACACAATAGACAATTCCCATCCGCAAAATTCGGTTTTAATTGCGGATTGACGAGGGTCGAAAAAGGTGGTATTTTGGTATCGTGGTTAGATGGTATGACCAAATTACCATCTTTTTGAGAGCGAATTTGAGAAACTTTGAGAGTTAGGAGGAATCGTATGAAAAAGCTGATGGCAGCGGTGCTGGCGGGCTTGATGCTGGCGGGCCTGTTATCGGGCTGCGCAAACACCGCAAACGACGACGAGGTGGAATACCGCTGGAAAATGGCGCTGAACTCCACCGAGGGCGACAATGCCTATGACACAGGCGTTCTCTTTGCCCAGAAGATCAAGGAGCTGACCGATGGCCGGGTGCAGGTAGACCTGTACGGCGGCGCCCAGCTGGGCACCACGGCAGAGGTGCTGGAGGGCATGTACGCAGGTGTGGCCGATGTGATGTGCGAGTCCATCGGTACGCTGGCTACCTTTACCCCCCTGGCCAACATTGAGGCTATGCCTTATATGTTCAGCAGCTACGATCACTTTATGAATGTATGGTACAGCGACCTGGGTCAGGAGATCAAGGACGCCGTAGGCGATGACGCCGGCTTCAAGCTCATGGGCGCGTCCTACCGCGGCCCCCGTGTGGTGTGCGCCACCAAGGAGCTGAAAACCGTTGCCGACTTCAAGGGCTTCAAGCTCCGTGCCCCCAACCTGGAGATGTATCTGAAGACCTGGCAGTGGGCGGGAGCCAACCCCACCCCGATCCCCATGAACGAGGTTTACACCGCTCTGCAGCAGAAAACCGTGGATGGCCAGGAAAACCCCGTGGTGGACTCCGTGAACTACGCCTTTGACGAGGTGTGCAACTACTGGATCAAGACCAACCATGTCTACGGCTGCAATGTGGTGATCATGGACAAGAAGTACTTCGAGAGCCTGCCCGCCGACATTCAGAAGGCCACCCTGGAGGCCGCCGAGTTTGCGGGCCGGGCCATCAGTGAGCAGCAGGCGGACAAGGATGCCGTGGCCTGGCAGGAGCTGGAGGACGAGGGCAAGACCATCGTCGAGGTGGATAACGCCGCCTTCGCCGAGCACTTCAAGGACTTCGCCGCCACCAACTATCCCGCGTTTGCCGACTGGGTGGAGCGCATCGCCGCCATGGATCCTGCTAAGGGCTAAGAAAGGAGGAGAATTGTCGTGATCAAAGCGTATTCCAAATTTCTGGATATTCTGGAGAAGATCCAGAGGGTCATTCTGACCGTGTCCGTGCCGGCCATGGTGCTGATCATGTTCTACCAGGTCGTTATGCGGTATGTGTTCCACAATTCCCCGGCCTGGAGCGAGGAGCTGGTGCGCTACCTGTTCATCTTCAATGTGATGATGGCCGCGGCCATTGCCGTGCGGCGCAACAGCCACCTGCAGATCGACATTGTGCTCAACGCCCTGAAGCCCCATATGCGCCGGATCTTTACCATCTGCGCCACGACGGTGGGCCTGGTGTTCCTGGTATACCTGTTCATCCTCTCCCTGGAGCTGGTGCGCAGCGGCGCGCCTAACACCTCCGCCGGCCTGGGCCTGCCCATGTCCATCCCCTATACCTGTGTACCCATCGGCACGGCGCTGATGGTGCTGACCTCCATAGAGGTCATTCTCAAGAACATTCAGGAACTGGCTGACGAAAAGAAAGGAGGCACCGCCGTATGAACGCAGGACTGCTTGTATTTATTCTGCTGCTGCTTCTGTCCTTCCTGGGCATTCCTATCTTTATCTCCCTGGGCATCGGCACCCTGATAGCTCTGAATATGGCGGACCTGCCCATGCTGGTGCTGCCCCAGAAGCTCTTTGCCGGTATGAACTCCTCCTCCCTGCTGGCCATTCCCTTCTTTATCCTGGCGGGCAACCTTATGTCCCGCAGTATTACGGGGAAGCTCATCGATGTGGCCAACGCCCTTATCGGGCGCATTAAGGGCAGCCTGGCCCTGGTAACGGTGGTGGCCTCGGGCCTGTTCGGCGCCATCTCCGGCTCCGGTGTGGCCACAGCCTCCGCCATCGGCGGCCTGACTATTCCCGCCATGAAGAAGGAGGGCTACCCCGCTCCCTTTGCCGTGGCCGTGTCGTCCATTTCGTCCATTCTGGGCCCCATCATTCCCCCGTCCATTACCCTGATCGTGTACGCCTCCATCACCAATGTGTCGGTGTCCAAGCTGTTTATCGGCTCCGTGATCCCCGGCCTGCTGCTGGTGGTGTGCCTCATGGGCTACGCCCTGGTATATGCAAAGCGCTATAACCTCCCCGCCCACGAGAAGATGCCCGCCAAGGAGGTGGCCAAGACCTTCAAGAGCAGCATCTGGGCGCTGCTGATGCCCATTATCATTCTGGGCGGTATCTTCGGCGGTATCTTCACCGCCACCGAGGCCGCTGCCGTGGCCGTGGTGTACGCCCTGATCGTGAGCCTGTTCGTCTACAAGGACACCAAGTGGAGCGAGCTGCCCTCCTCCTTTGTGGAGGCCTCCGTTTCCACCGCCACCATCATGGTGATGGTGGGCCTGTCCAAGGCCTCCAGCTATGTGGTGGTCACCTCCGGCCTGCCGGCCCTGCTGCTGGATACCTTCTCCAGCCTCACCGAGAGCCGGGTGCTGATCCTGCTGCTGCTGAACCTGCTGTTCCTCATCATCGGTATGCTCATGGAGGCCAATGCCGCCATCATTATGATGACCCCCATTCTGATGCCTCTGCTGACCCTGTACGGCATCAATCCCTTGATGTTCGGTATCGTTATGAGCTTCAACCTGTGCATCGGTCTGGTCACGCCTCCTGTGGGCCTGTGCCTGCTGCTGAGCAATCAGATCGGTGAGACCAGCCTCAGCAAGTCCCTGAAGGCATTGATGCCCCTGCTGCTCATCAGCATCGTGGTGCTGCTGCTGATCACCTATGTGGACCCGCTGACCACATGGCTGCCGTCCCTGCTGAAGAAGTAAGGACTTAATATTGCCCCCCTATACACTCCTTTTCTGTTTCCAATGTGCTTCCCGCCCCTCCGGGGGCGGGAGGTACGGAGGGAAAAAATAAGGAGTTTGTTGAGTTTCCATATGTATTTCAATAAGGAGATGTATGTATATGAAGATCGGTTTCCTGGGCCTGGGCGTTATGGGACTGCCTATGGCGAAAAATCTGGTTAAAAAGAGCGGCTGTGAGGTGCTGGGCTTTGATGTGGCCCAGAGTCGCCTGGACGAGTTCGCCGCCGCAGGCGGTACGCCGGTGAAGGAGCAGACGGATATTTATAAGCAGTGTGACATCATCATGCAGATCCTGCCCACCCACGCCATTATCCGCAAGTCCGTGGAGGACGCCGTGCGCTACGGCAAGCGGGGCAACATCATCATCGACCTCAGCTCCACCGCCCCCGACATCATCCAGGACCTGTATAAAACCGTCAAGGAAGCGGGTATGTACCTGCTGGATTCCCCCATCAGCGGCGGCAATCCCATGGCCATTGCCGGCACCCTGGCCATTATGACCGGCGGCGACAAGGAAGTGTTTGACAGCGTAAAGCCCCTGCTGGAGTGCATGGGTCATCCCGTTTACACCGGCGGCAGCGGCAGCGGCAGCGTCACCAAGCTGGTGAATAACATGGTGGCCGGGGCCTACATGGTCGTTATCGCTGAGGCCTATGCCTTCGCCGCCAAGGCGGGCATCGACCTGCAGACCACCTTCGAGGCCACCCGGGGCGGCTTCGCCGGCGGCCCCGTGTATGAAAACAAGGTGCCCAAGCTCATCAAGCGCGACTTCGAGCCCGGCGCCCGGGTAGCCGTTCACCGCAAGGACATCCTCAATGCCAAGCACTTTGCCCATCACATGGGCGTGGATACGCCTATGACCGATGTGGTGCTGCGGGTCATGGACTGGATGAACGACAACGGCCATATCGACGAGGACCAGATCGCCATGGTCAAGTATTACGAGGACAAGATGGATGTGACCGTGGGCGAAGAAAAATAAACCTATGGACCGCTATCCCATCCGCGTAACCCTGCTGGCCAACGCCGGCGTGCTGATCCGCTACCGGGACACGGCTCTGCTCCTGGACGGGCTGTTCGGCAGAAAGGACAATCCCTTCAGCCTCCTGCCCCCCGGCTGCCGGGAGGCCATGCTTCAGGGCCGACCGCCCTTTGAGCGGCTGGACTACCTGCTGTTCACCCACTACCATCCCGACCACTTTGACCCGGAGATGGTCCGGGCGCTTTTGGAGCGCCGGAGGGTGAAGGGCCTGTTTTATCCCAAGGACGAGTCCCCGGCGGTGCAGAAGCTCAGCCGGTGGCTGCGGCAGGAGGGCATCCCCTGTGTGCCCCTGTGCCGCGATACGGACCGGGCCGCCATACAGATCGAGCCGGATATTTCGGTGCAGGCGTTTATGGTGCCCCACCTGGGAGAGGAGTACCGGGCCGTGCCCCATGTGTGCTACCTGCTTACCTTTGACGGGCGGCGGGTGCTGTTCACGGCGGACAGTGACTATCTCCACGAGGATTTCTCTCGGCTGGCGGACACACCCCTGTACGCGGTGTTCCTCAATCCCCTGTTTTACCAGGCTTATTATAATACACGCCTGTTTCACGGGCATTTTGACACGGATACGCTGTGCGTCTACCATGTCCCCTTTCCGGAGGACGACGGGATGCATATGCAGGATATGGCGCGGCGTATGCCGCGTGGGGCGGCGGACAGTGGGCTGCGGGTCCTGCCGCTGACGGAACCGATGCAGCAAATCGAGCTTTAACGGAATAGGGAGTGAATAACCATGAATGACATTCTGGAAATGGCCCAAGGCAATCTCACCCGGGTCATCGCCGTGCGGCTGCGTCCCGGCACGGATGTGCTGCAGGGCCTCACGGAGGCCTGCCGCCGGGCCGGTATCAATAACGGCGTGATCCTCAGCGCTATCGGGAGTTTGGACGGTGTGGCCTACTGCAATCCCGTGGAGCTGCCGGACAAGAAGGCCGGCTACGGCTACGGCGAGGTGCTGCACCTGACGGGGCCCATTGAGCTGACCGCCGGCAGCGGCATCATCTGCCATGATGACCAGGGGGTCACGAACCTCCATGTACACATGAGCCTCAGCGACCGCTACGGCAACGCCCACGGCGGCCACCTGGTAGAGGGCACCAAGGTGCTGCTCACCGTGGATGTGATCATCGCCGAGATCGGCGGACTGGTCATGGGAAGAAAATTTGACGACGAATTGGAAGTGCCCCTGTTCGCGCCCAAGCAGGCGTAAGGGACAGCTAAAGAAAGGTGTGAGAACATTGGCTGAAAAGAAAACTAAGGAAATGTACAGTAAGGAGCAGCTTTTGGAGTTCTACCGCACGATGGTGCGTATCCGTACCTTCGAGGAGAAGGCCGCCGAGTGCTTCACCAAGGGTATGCTGGCAGGCAATATCCATCTGAGCATCGGTCAGGAGGCTGCTGAGGCCGGCGCTTTCGCCGCTATCGGCCCCCAGGACTACTTTACCTCCACCCACCGTGGCCACGGCCACGCCATTGCCCGGGGCGCTGATCCCAAGCTGGCTATGGCCGAGCTGTTCGGCAAAAAGACCGGCTACTGCAAGGGTAAGGGCGGCTCCATGCACATTGCGGACATGGAGAAGATGAACCACCTGGGCGCCAACGGTATCGTAGGCGGCGGCCAGCCCATCTCCGCCGGCAGCGCTCTGGCCTCCAAGATCCTGGGCGACGGCGCGGTGACCGTGGGCTGCTTCGGCGACGGCGCCACCAACGAGGGCAGCTTCCACGAGTCCCTGAATATGGCCGCCGCATGGCAGCTTCCCATGGTGTGGTTCATTGAAAATAACTGCTACGGTGTGTCCACCGAGATCCACCGGGTCACCAATACCCCCCATCTGGCCAGCCGTGCCGAGGCATACGGCGTGCCTTATGCCATCGTGGACGGCACCAACCCCACGGAGGTTTACGAGGCCATGAAGAAGGCCATGGAGCACGCCCGCAGCGGCAAGGGCCCCTATCTGGTGGAGGCCACCGTGTACCGCTATCAGGGCCATTACTGCGGCGACCCCGCCGTGTACCGCCCCAAGGAGTACATGGAGCACGCCCTGGAGAATGACGGCATCATGAAGCTGGGCAAGCGTTTGCTGGCTTTGGGCGCCACCCAGGAGGAGCTGGACGAGATCACCGCAGCGGCGGATGCCGAGATGACCGAGGCCGTTAAGTTTGCCGACGAGTCCGAGTATCCCGATCCCGCCACGGTGCTGGACGATATGTATGTGAGCGACAATGAAAGGTGTGTGGCACGATGAAAAAGATTACTGTCAGCAAGGCCATCGGTGAGGCCCTGCACGAGGAGATGCTCCGGGACAAAAATGTCTTTATCATGGGCGAGGATATGGCCGTTATGGGCAATGTGTTTGCCATTACCAAGGGCTTTTTGGAGGAGTTCGGCCCCAACCGGGTCATTGATACCCCCATTTCCGAGGAGGGCTTCGTAGGTATGGCCGTGGGCGCGGCTATGCGCGGCCTGCGTCCCGTGGTGGAGCTGATGTATGACGACTTCGCCACCGAGTGCGCCGACCCCCTGTTCAACCAGGCGGCCAAGATCCGCTACATGACCGGCGGCCAGTGCAATGTCCCCATGGTCCTGCGGGCTCCCATGGGCGCCGGACGCCGCAACGCTGGCCAGCACTCCCAGTCTCTGGAGAACTTCTTCTGCCACTTCCCCGGCCTGAAGGTGGTGGCTCCCTGCTCCGCCGCGGATGCCAAGGGCCTGCTGAAAACCGCCATTCGGGACGATGACCCCGTTATCTTCCTGGAGCACAAGCTGCTGTACGCCAAGAAGGAGGAGATCCCCGAGGAGGAGTACACCATTCCTCTGGGCCAGGCCGCTGTGAAGCGGGAGGGCAAGGATATTTCCATCATCACCTGGAGCCGCGAGGTAAACTTCTCCCTGGAGGCTGCTGCCAAGCTGGCCGAGCAGGGCATTGAGGCCGAGGTGCTGGACCTGCGCACCCTGGTGCCCCTGGATTGGGACGCCATTGTAAAGACCATTTCCAAGACCCACAACGCCATCATCGTCTCCGAGGAGGTCAAGCGCGGCAGCTTCGCCGGTGAGCTTTCCGCTCAGATCGGCGAGGAGCTGTTCGACGAGCTGGACGCCCCGGTGGAGCGTGTCTGCGGCCTGAACATCTGCTCCCCCTTCAGCCCCGTGCTGGAGGACAAGAACTTCCCCCATCCGGAGGACATCGTGGCCGCGGTGAAGCGCGTGCTGAACAAGTAAGGAGGGAGAACTATGGCTTTTGAAGTATGTATGCCCCAGTTGGGCCTGACCATGGAGGAGGGCACCGTCTCTCAGTGGATCAAGCATGAGGGGGATGCCGTAAAGACCGGCGATGTGCTGCTGGAGATCACCACCGACAAGCTGACCAATGAGGTCACCAGCGAGCATGACGGCGTTTTGCTGAAGATCGTAGCCCAGGAGGGCGAGGATGTACCCGTGAAGGGCCTGCTGTGCTATGTGGGCCAGCCCGGCGAGGCCGTAGGCGATGCCCCTGCCGCCGCTGCCGCTGCTCCTGCCGCCCCGGCTGCTCCCGCCGCACCTGTTGCCGCTGCCCCTGTGCCCGCTCCCGTGGCCGCAGGCGGCGCCCGCATCCGCATCTCCCCCCTGGCCCGCAAGACGGCGGCCAAGCTGGGCGTGGATGTCAGCGGTATCGTAGGCAGCGGCCCCAGCGGCCGTATCCGCCAGCAGGATGTGCTGGCTGCCGCCAATGCACCCAAGGCCGCGGCCCCTGTGGCTGCCGAGCCCGCCCCCGCCGCCAAGCCCGTGAGCAAGACCGGGCTGGAGCTGATGGAGGGCGACACCGTCTCCAAGCTGGCGGGTATGCGCAAGGTGGTGGCCCAGCGTATGCTGCAGTCCCACACGGAGATCCCCCCTGTTACCCAGAACACCAAGGTGGATGTTACGGAGCTGATGAAGTTCCGCAAGATGCTCCTGGCCGAGACGGGCAACAAGTATTCCGTCAACGATCTGATCCTCAAGGCAACGGCCAAGTGCCTGCGTCAGCACCCGGAGGTGCTGGTGAGCCTGGACGGCGATCAGGTTATCCAGCGGGCCCATGTAAACCTGGGCATGGCAGTGGCTCTGGACGCGGGACTGATCGTTCCCGTGATCCGCGACGCCGACCGCATGGGCCTGGACGCCCTCTCTGCCGCCGCCAAGGATCTGGCCTCCCGGGCCAAGGGCAACAAGCTGACCCCGGACGAGTACAAGGGCTCCACCTTCTCCGTCTCCAACCTGGGTATGTTTGGCATTGAGACCTTCACCCCCATCGTCAACCAGCCCGACGCCGCCATTCTGGGCGTGTGCGCCGTGGAGGACGAGCTGGTGATGGACGACGAGGGCAACATCTCCAAGCACCAGGTCATGCGCCTGTCCTTTACCTATGACCACCGCCTCATCGACGGCGCCGTGGCCGCCAAGTTCGTGATGGCTCTCCGGGATCTGCTGGAGAAGCCCATGAGCATCATCCTGTAAGCGGGGAGGATTAGAAAAATGGCTTATGAACTGAAAATGCCCCAGCTGGGTCTGACCATGGAGGAGGGCACTCTTTCCAAGTGGCTCAAGCGCGAGGGCGATACCGTAAAGGCCGGCGAGGTGGTGGCGGAGATCACCACCGACAAGCTGACCAACGAGCTGACCAGCGAGCAGGACGGCGTTGTGCTGAAGCTGGTGGCTCAGGAGGGCGACGACATTCCCGTTAAGGGTACCCTGGCCTGGATCGGCCAGGCCGGCGAGGCTGTGCCCGGCGCAGTGCCTGCCGCCGTGGCGGCGGCCGTGCCCCAGGCTCCGGCGGCGCCTGCCGCTGCCCCTGCCGGCGGCAAAAAGTCCGTCATCGTCATCGGCGGCGGCCCCGGCGGCTATGTGGCTGCCATCCGTGCCGCGCAGCTGGGTGCGGAGGTCACCGTTGTGGAGAAGCAGTATCTGGGCGGCACCTGCCTGAATGTGGGCTGCATTCCCACTAAGTGCCTGCTGCATTCCGCCGAGCTGGTGGAGCAGATCAAGACCCAGGGCAAGGACATCGGCGTGGAGGTGGAGGGCGTAAAGGTCAACTTCCCCCAGGTCATCGCCCATAAGAACGCCATCAGCAAGCAGCTCACCAGCGGTGTGGCCGGCCTGCTGAAGATGAACAAGGTCAAGAAGGTGGACGGCACCGCCAAGTTCACCGGCGAGAAGCAGCTGGAGGTCACCAAGGCCGACGGCAGCAAGGAGACCATGACCGCCGATGCCATTATCGTGGCCACCGGCTCCGTCAATGCCCAGCCCCCCATTCCCGGCCTGAAGGAAAATCCCAACTGCATCGACTCCACCGGCGCTCTGTCCCTGGAGAAGCTGCCCCAGACCATGGTGGTCATCGGCGGCGGCGTCATCGGTCTGGAGCTGGCCTGCGCCTATGCCGCCTTCGGCACCAAGATCACCGTGGTGGAGGCTATGGACCATATGCTGCCCATGCTGGACGGCGACCTGACCAAGATCGGCGTGGCCCACATGAAGAAGATGGGCATGGACTTCCATCTGGAGTGCCCTGTGCAGTCCGTGGAGAGCAGCCCTGTGGGCGCCAAGGTGGTCTGCAAGGATAAGAGCGGCAAGACCGTCAGCTTTGAGGCGGAGAAGGTGCTGGTGGCCATCGGCCGCAAGGCCAATACCGCCGGGCTGGACCTGGCCGCCGGAAAGATCGACAACGACAAGGGCCGCATCCTGGTCAATGACAAGATGGAGACCAATGTACCCGGCGTGTACGCCATCGGCGACTGCGTGTTCGGCCATGCACAGCTGGCCCACACCGCCTCCGCCATGGGCGAGGTAGCCTCGGAGAATATCTGCGGCCTGGAGGCCCATTACTGCGAAAAGACCAACCCCACCTGCGTGTACATGGAGCCGGAGGCGGCCTCCGTGGGTCTGACCGAGGAGCAGTGCAAGGCCCAGGGTATTGCCTATAAGGTGGGCAAGTTCCCCATGAGCGCCAACGGCAAGGCCCTGATCCTCAACGGCGGCGAGGGCCTGGTGAAGATCATCGCCGGGGCCGAGTACGGCGAGATTTTGGGTATGCACATCATCGGGCCCCGGGCCACCGACCTCATCGCTGAGGGCGCTTTGGCCATTGAGGGTGAGATGACCCTGGATGAGATCGTCGACACCATCCACTCCCACCCCACCGTCACGGAGACCATGCGCGAGGCGGCGCTGAACGCCGAAAAGCGCGCCATTCACACCAAAAACTGAGTTCACTTCACCCTATCCCTCCGAGAGCTCTCCTCTCTCACTCTCGGAGGGATTTTTTCACCGACAGGAGGACGCCGTATGCAGCACGCCGTACACTATTTGGAAACGGGCTCCCGGGACCCGTATTATAATCTTGCCTTTGAGGAATATGTGCTGACCCACCGCACCCGGGGCGACTATCTTCTGCTCTGGCAGAACGACAACACCATCGTGGTGGGGCAGAACCAGAATACCGAGGCGGAGATCAACCGCCCCTTCGTGGAGGCCCATCACATCCATGTGGTGCGCCGCAGCACCGGCGGCGGCGCGGTCTACCATGACCTGGGGAATCTGAATTATTCCTTCATCACCGACGCCGGAGACAGGGCCGCCTTAAGCATGGCCCGGTTTACGCAGCCGGTGGTGGAGGCACTGCAGGGCCTGGGCCTGCAGGCGGAGGCCTCCGGCCGCAACGATATTTTGGTGGAGGGGCGCAAGGTCTCCGGCACGGCCCAGCGGCTGTGGGGAGACCGTATCCTCCACCACGGCACCCTGCTCTTTGACGCCAATGCGGACATGGTGGCCGGGGCCCTGCAGGTGGACCCGGAGAAGTTCCGCTCCAAGAGCACCAAGTCCGTCCGCAGCCGCATCGGCAATATCCGCAGCTTTTTGAAGCAGGACATGGATATGCCCGCCTTCTGGGCCTATCTGAAGGAAACTCTGGCCGGCAGCGGCATGGTGTTCGACGCCCTGACAGCCCAGGAGCTGGCCCAGGTGGATGCACTGAAGGCGGAGAAATACGACACCTGGGAGTGGAACTATGGCCGCTCCCCCCGGTTCGATATGACCGCCAAGCGCTACTGGGACGGCGGCTGCCTGGAGGTGGGCGTGTCCGTGTCCCGGGGCCTTATTACGGATGTGATCTTCCACGGGGATTTCCTGTCTGTCAGCAGCCTGGAGCCGCTGACAAAGGCCCTGCTGGGTACGCCCTTCCGCCGGGAGGAGGTCTGCCGGGTGCTGGAGCGCTATCCGGTGGCGGACCTCTTTGGCGGCATTACCCGGGAGCAGGTCCTGGACACCCTGTTCAGCGACTGAGGCCGCCTGCAGGCGCAAATACCCTCTCTTCATGCGGAGGAAAAGGAACATTGTTATTTCCCATAATATGGAATATAATATAGATGGAGGAATAGTATCTGCCGGAGAGGAAGCGCGCAGGCGACGATTTCGTGATCCGCTTTCATTTGCTCTCCCCTTTTCCCCTATAGCGGCGCTCCCGGCGGCTTCGGCCTCCGGGGGCGCCGCGCTTTTTATGGGATCGCCACGGAAAATTTCCTTTTTCTACATAGAATCTTCACAGATGCTATGGTATAATAGGTGTAATTAGGTGCATTTCGGTGCAATTTCGGAGAAGGGTGGGTTCCGTTTGGAGCTGAATAAGAGGAATTTTAAGTGCATTTTACTGCTGGTGCTCTGCGCCATCCTGCTGTACTGGGGGCTGAATAATCTCTCGGCCCTGAGCGCAGTGGTGGACAGCTTCTTCTCCTTGCTGGCGCCGCTGCTGCTGGGCATCTGCGTCGCCTATGTGGTAAACCTGCTGCTGAAGGTGGTGGAGCGGCTGTGGGACAAGGCCTTGGCCAAGGCACCGGAGATCTGGCGGGGAAAGCTGAAGCGCCCCATCTGCCTGACGCTGACCATGCTGCTGTTTTTGGGCATCATCTTCGCCATTATCTTCATTCTCATCCCCCGTCTGGAGGAGGCCGGGGCCACGCTGGTGGCCAATGTGCCCGTCTATGTGGATCAGCTTCAGAGCTGGTGGAACGGGGTCATCGCCTTTGCGGCGGAACGGGGCGTCACATTGCCGGAGCTGTCTATGAACGCCGACAACGCCACCAAGGTGCTGAAGGACTTCCTCACCAACAACGGCGACAATGTGGTGAACACCACCCTGGGCATCACCACCTCCATCCTGGGGGCGCTGGTGAATTTCCTGCTGGCGCTGGTGTTCTCCGTGTACCTGCTGGCCCAGAAGGAAAAGCTGCTGGCCCAGAGTAAGCGCCTGCTGCTGGCGGCCATTCCCCAAAAGGCCGGAAAGCGCACCATGCATATTTTGAAGATCACCAACAACGCCTTTTCCAGCTTTGTCACGGGGCAGGTGACGGAGGCATTCATCCTGGGGACCCTGTGCTGCATGGGTATGCTGATATTGCGCCTGCCCTATGCGCTGCCGGTGTCGGTGATCATCTGCTTTACCTCCCTTATCCCCATTTTCGGCGCGTGGATCGGCGCGGCCACCGGGGCGTTCCTTATTGTATTTGTGAGTCCCATTAAGGCCCTGACCTTCCTTATCTTCCTGCTGATCTTGCAGCAGGTGGAGGGAAACCTCATCTATCCCAGGGTGGTGGGCAAGTCCGTGGGCCTGCCGGGGCTGTGGGTCCTGGCGGCGGTGACCATCGGCGGCGGTGCTTTCGGCATTGCGGGGATGCTCCTGGGCGTGCCGATATGCTCGGTGGTCTATGTGCTGGTGCAGGACTTTGTCCGCTCCCGGCCTGCGGAGGATGACGAGAAGCCCGTGCCTCCCGAAACAGAATAACACCATATAATAAAAGGACCGGCCCCGGAAATGGGGTCGGCCTTTTTTGAAGCAACAAAGGCCTCGCAGAGTTTTCGCCAGTATAAAAGAAGGATCGGCCCCGGAAATGGGGTCGGTCCTTCCGCTTATGTGATGATTCAGTCCTTATGCGTCTGGGCGTGGCGGCAGATGGCCGCAAAGGTCTGGGGGCTGATGTCGTGCTCGATCTTACAGGCGTCGGTTTCCGCCGTAGCCCGGTCTACACCCAGGCGGACCAGGAAATCGGTGAGGGTCCGATGCCGGTCCAGCATCTCCTGGGCGATGGCCAGGCCGCTGGGCTCTAAGGTGATAAGGCCGGTTTTATCCATGGTGATGTAGCCGTTTTCCCGCAGGCGCTTGGTGGCATAGCTGACGCTGGGCTTGGTGACGCCCAAATGCTCCGCCACATCGATGGAGCGAATGAAGCCGTGCTTCTTCTGCATCATCAGCATGGTTTCCAAATAGTCCTCCGAGGATTTCTGAATTTCCATATAGGCACACTCCGTCTTTTCATTATGCTTGCGTCCGGCGAAAAAGCTTCGGGTTTTCTGACAAAGGGGTTTGCGGTCCGAAACTTTTTCCGATAATTCTTATGTTTAGGTTAGCACAGCGCCGGAAAAAATACAAGAGGCATTCAAAATATTTTACTAAAACCTATTGACAAAGTATGCTTTTAGAGGTATTGTAAACATACCTAATAAGTAGGCTTTAGTTTTTCATACCAGGAGGACCAGCGTATGACCATTTATACCGATAACGCCGCCACCACAAGAATGAGCGACACCGCCGTGGCCGCCATGCTCCCCTGCCTGCAGGGCAACTACGGCAACCCCTCCAGCCTGCACACCGTGGGGCAGCGAGCCAACGAGGCGCTCCAGAGCGCCCGGGAGACCGTGGCCCGGTGCCTGGGCTGCGACCCCAAGGAGATCATCTTCACCTCCGGCGGCAGCGAGGCCGACAACCAGGCCATTATCTCCGCTGCCCGGTTTGGCGCCCTGAAGGGCAAGAAGCACATCCTCTCCACCGCCTTTGAGCATCACGCCGTGCTGCACACCCTGAAGAAGCTGGAAAAAGAGGGCTTTGAGGTGGAGCTGCTGCCTGTGGGCACCACCGGCACCATTACCCCGGAGCAGGTGGCTGCGGCCATCCGCCCCGACACCGCCCTGGTGACCATTATGTACGCCAACAACGAGATCGGCTCCATTCTGCCCATCCCGGAGATCGGCGCGGTGTGCAAGGAAAAGGGAGTCCTGTTCCATACGGACGCCGTGCAGGCGGCGGGACACCTGCACATTGATGTCCGGGCGCAGAACATCGACATGCTCTCCCTCTCCGGCCACAAGTTCCACGGGCCCAAGGGCTCCGGCGTGCTGTACGCCCGCAAGGGTATCCCGCTGGTGAACATCATCGAGGGCGGCGCCCAGGAGCGGGGCAAGCGGGCCGGCACGGAAAATCTCCCGGCCATCGTGGGCATGGCGGCGGCTCTGCAGGAGGCCTGCGACCATATCGACGAGAACGCCGCCAAGGTCTCCGCCCTTCGGGACAAGCTCATCGCGGGCCTGTCCAAAATTCCCCATTCCGCCCTCAACGGCGATCCGGTACACCGCCTGCCCGGCAATGTAAACTTCTGCTTTGAGGGCATTGAGGGAGAGAGTTTGCTGCTTCTGCTGGATGCCAAGGGCATTTGCGCCAGCTCCGGCAGCGCCTGCACCTCCGGGTCCCTGGACCCCAGCCATGTGCTGCTGGCCATCGGCCGGCCCCACGAGGTGGCCCACGGGTCCCTGCGGTTGAGCCTGTGCGAGTGGAACACGGAGGAGGAAGTGGACATCATTTTGCGTGAGGTCCCCAGGGTTGTGGAGTACCTGCGCAATATGAGCCCCATGTGGAAAGACCTGGTCAGCGGCAAGAAGCCGTTCATGCTGTAATAAGGAGGCAATTATCATGGCACTGTATACCGACACTGTAATGGACCATTTCATGCATCCCCGGAATGTGGGCGAGATCAAAGACCCCAGCGGCGTGGGCGAAGTGGGCAACGCCAAGTGCGGCGACATTATGAAAATGTATCTGGACATTGAAAACGATGTGATCAAGGATGTGAAGTTTGAGACCTTTGGCTGCGGCAGCGCCATTGCCTCCTCCTCCATGGCAACGGAGATGATCAAGGGCAAGACCGTGGAGGAAGCCCTGGCCATTACCAACAAGGATGTGGTAGACGCACTGGGCGGTCTGCCCGCTCACAAGCTGCACTGCAGCGTGCTGGCCGAGGAGGCCATCAAGTCTGCCGTGAAGGATTACTATGACCGCAGCGGCATCCCCTATGACCACACCCAATTTCCCGACTGCGAGAGCTGCGAGGGCTGCCGGATGGTGTGAGACCCCTTGTGAAAGGGATAAAATTGTGGTATTATGACCCTGTGAAGAGGGAGGCGTGTAAGGCATGAAAATTTCCACCCGGGGTCGGTACGCCCTGCGGATGATGCTGGACCTGGCGGAAAACCAGGGAAGCGGCGTAGTGGCCCTGAAGGACATTGCCGCCCGGCAGGACATTTCCAAAAAGTACCTGGAGCAGATCATCCCGGTGCTGAACCGGGCGGGCCTGCTGCAGACCTCCCGGGGCTTTCAGGGGGGGTATCGCCTGGCTAAGGACCCGGCGGACTACACGGTGGGGGAGATTCTCCGGGCCGCCGAAGGGGGACTGTCGCCGGTGGCCTGCCTGGAGCACTCCCCCAACGCCTGCCCCCGCTGCCATGAATGCGACACCCTGCCCATTTGGGCGGGCCTGGAGCAGGTGGTGAACGAGTATCTGGACGGCATCAGCCTGCAAAGCGTTTTGGACGGACGAAAGAAGATAAAAGGATAAAAAATTCCCACGCCGGATTCAATTTCCGGCGTGGGAATTTTTTCGGACGGGGTAATCACAGGGCGGGGCGTCACAAGAGGTACGGTGCGGCGGGAGAATCCCTCAGTCACGGCTTTGTCGTGCCAGCCCCCTTTAGGCAAGGGGGCCGAGGGGACGGGGGAGCGGATTGCCACAGCCAGTGTGCGCACTGGCTTCGCAATGACAGGGAGTTTTACAGGGGTGCGGTACGGCGGGAGAATAACGAAACCGGGCGGGGTTTATCCCGGCCCGGTGCTTGTCCTTTATCTTTCCGCTTATCGATTTCGCCTTTTCTCTTGGGTTAGCGTTGACTTTGCAGCTTCTTCAGCATTTTTGTGAATTCCTCCGGCAAGGGGCAGGTGAGGGTGATTTTCTCCCCGGTGGAGGGGTGGAGGAACTGAAGGCCGGTGGCGTGGAGGCACTGGCCCGTCAGGCCCGGCACGGGCTTTTTGGCCCCGTACACCGTGTCGCCCAGGATGGGGTGGCCGATATAGGCCAGGTGTACGCGGATCTGGTGGGTGCGGCCTGTTTCCAGCCGACAGCGCAGGTGGGTGACGCCTTGATAGCGGGCGATGACCTCCCAGTGGGTCACGGCCCGGCGTCCGTCCGGCACCACGGCCATTTTTTTCCGGTCTGTGCGGTGGCGGCCGATGAGGGCGTCCACGGTGCCGCTGTCTTCTTTGAAATTGCCCACGGCCAGACACTCGTAGGTCCGGGCCAGGGTATGGTCGGCCAGCTGGGCGGCCAGGCAGGCGTGGGCGGCGTCGTTTTTAGCGGCGATGATGAGGCCGCTGGTGTCCCGGTCGATGCGGTGGACGATGCCGGGGCGCAGTTGGCCGCCGATGCCCGAAAGGGTCCCGGCGCAGTGGTGCAGCAGGGCGTTGACCAGGGTGCCGTCCGGGTGCCCCGGCGCCGGGTGGACCACCATGCCCACGGGCTTATTCACCACGATCACATCCGCGTCCTCGTAGACCACCTCCAGGGGAATATCCTGGGGCCGGGCCTCCGGCTCCTCCGCTTGGGGAAGGGTCACGGAGACCGTTTCACCGCCGGTGAGGCGCGCACTTTTCCCGGCGGGCTTACCGTCTACGGTGACAAGGCCGCCCTCAATGAGCCGGGCCGCCGCCGAGCGGGTGAGGTCCGGGAGCCGGGCGGCCAGGAAGGCGTCCAGCCGGGCCCCGGCGGATTCAGTTGTGGCCGTCAGGGTCCTTGTGTCCATGGGCGCGCTCCTTCTTGTCATATTTATCGTAGAACCACAGGTAGTACACCGCGCCCAGCACGGCGCCCACCACCACGAAGCAATCCGCCAGGTTGAAAATGGGGTAGTCAAACAGGGGCGAAATGTCCAGCATATCCACCACATAGCCCCGGAGGACCCGGTCGATCATGTTGCCCAGGCCGCCGCCCAGAAGGAACAGACCCGCTGTGACGCCCAGGGGATGGCGCACGATCTTCTTAATAAGCAGCCAGGCTACGGCCACCATCAGCACACCGGTGACCACCAGCAGCACCACCACCTTGCCCGAGAGACTGGACCAGGCCGCGCCGTAGTTGTGCAGCCGGGTCAGCTGAAGAAAGCCGGGGATCAGCTCTGCGCTCTCCCCCAGGGCCAGATGGGTCACCGTCCAGTATTTCAGAGCCTGATCCAGTCCGATGAGGACCGCCAGCAGCCCAATGCTCCACACCATATGCAATACTCCTTTTTGTTTTGCTGCCCCTATCATACACGCTTCCCCGGAAATTTGCAACGGCGTTCCTTGCGCTTGCGGGGATATTTTGCTATACTATTTTTAATATGTTATTTCGGAGGGCGGAAAATTATGGAGAAGATCGCGTTGGTCACCGGGGCGTCCCGGGGTATCGGACGGGCCGTGGCGGCGGAGCTGGCACACCGGGGCTGGGCCGTGGCCATCGGCTACCGGGTGCGCCGGGACAAGGCGGAGGAGCTGGCGGCGGCGCTGACGGCGGAGGGCTGCCGGGCCATGATCTGCCGGGCGGATGTGTCCCGCCGGGAGGAGGTGGAGGAGATGGTCCGCACGGTGGCGGACACCTTCGGGCCCGTCTCCCTGCTGGTAAATAACGCGGGTATCGCGGGCCAGTGCCTGTTTCAGGACCTGACGGATGAGCGCTGGCACGAGTATTTCTCCGTGAATGTGGACGGAGCCTTCTACACCAGCCGGGCGGTGCTGCCCGCCATGCTCCACGAGCATGAGGGCTGCATTGTGAATATATCCTCCATCTGGGGTCAGCGGGGCGCCAGCTGCGAGGTGGCCTACTCCGCCACCAAGGCGGCCATCATCGGCCTGACCCGGTCTCTGGCGGCGGAGCTGGCCCCCAGCCACATCCGGGTGAACTGCGTGGCCCCGGGGGTCATCCGCACGGATATGCTGAATGAGCTGCCCCCGGAGCTGCTCCCGGAGCTGGCGCAGCAAACGCCCATGGGCCGCCTGGGAAGGCCCGAGGATATTGCCGCAGCGGTGGCGTTTTTGGCCGATCCGGCGGCGGATTTCATCACCGGGCAGGTGCTTACCTGCGATGGGGGTTTTATCCTTTAATAACTGTCAAAAAAATTTTCGGAGATGTTGCCGTAAGAGAGGCAACATCTCCGTTTTTCGCTTTTTATATAGGGAGAGGGAGGTTGTGGAGCATCACCCGGCCAAAGCAGGTGAGGCTGCGGCCGCTGCCGGCGGTGAACACCTGGTCGGCATCGCTGCGGCTGCGGTTCAGGGAAAAGAGATACACGGTGCCCAGGCTGTCCCGGTAGTACTGCTTGCAGAGCATATCGCCGTCTACGCAGAAAATGCCCACATCGCCGGAGCGCAGGGGATCGTGGTTTACATACACCACGGACTCGTCCCGGATGTAGGGCTCCATGCTGTCGCCCTGGATGCGCACCGCCAGCTCTGCCCCCACGGGAACTTCTCCGTCCACGGTCAGCAGCTGGTAGTCCTCGCCGAACACCGGGGCCGCATAGCCAGCCGCCGCCGGGGAACGGTACAGGGGGATGGTCCGCTGCTCCGAGGCAGGCCGATCCTGCTCCGCCTCCGCCTGCAAAACCCCCAGGGCGTCCAGCATGGTACACAGAGTCTGCCGGGCGGTGAGGCCCAGCTCCCGGTATTTCCGGAGGAGGGACGCCTCCTCGCTGCTGACGCCCTCTCCCCGGCGCCCGGCGGCGTAAAAGTCCCGGTACAGGTAGTTGGGCTCCACCTGCAGCACATCAAATAGCCGCAGCAGCACGCTCTCCCGGGGGGCACTGACGCCGGTTTCATAGTTGCCCACTGCCGAGCCGGTGATACCCAGCTTCTGGGCCAGCTCCTCCCGGCTGTAGCCCAGCTCCTTGCGCCGCCTGCGCAGCTGCTCTCCGAATCCCATACGCGTTCCTCCCGTTCTGACATGATTCGACATTCTCAGACACAGTGTACCCTATTTTCTTGTGCTTGTCAACCGATAATTACAAGAAACTTGTAAATTAAGTATTGACACAACAAGAATCTTGTGATACTGTAAGGGGCAAGACAAGGAACTTGTGAGTAACGGAAAATACTGTGAGAAAAGTTGTCCCCGGGAGCGGGTGCAAGGGGACGGGGTTTACGGATTGCCACGGCCAGTGTGCGCACTGGCTTCGCAATGACAGGGGGTTTTACATGGGGTGCGGTACAAGGCCGGGCGGACGACCCTGTCCGCCCGGTGCAGTGGGTTCTTGATGGTGCGTAGGGGAGGGGCTCTCTTGCCCACCGTTGTGCCGACCGACTGACGGGCACTGTCGTGCCCGCCAATCGGGGCACTTCCTCGAAACCGGCTTGCTTCATCCGCCACTGGCGGCGCTTCGCCGATTTCCCCGCCCGCGGGCGACCGCAAGGGTCGCCCCTACGGAGGGTTACAAGAGGTGCGGTGAGGTGAGGAATCCCCCAGTCACGGCTTCGCCGTGCCAGCCCCCTTTAGGCAAGGGGGCCATGGAGACGGGGGAAGGGATTGCCACGGGCGCCTTGCGCCCTCGCAATGACAGGGAGTTTTACATGGGGTGCGGTACAAGGCCGGGCGGGTCGTCCGGGAGGCCGACCCCTACGCACCGTTTACCGATAGATTATCGTAGGGGGCGGCGTCCTCGACGCCCCGCGTCCGTTACAAGGGGCACGGAAGAGCGGGCGGGGTAGAACCCCGCCCCTACGGAGGGGTACAAGGAATACGGTACGACGAGGGGTTTGCGTGGAGGAGAATAGCGAAAAGCGCAAAAGTAAAAAGCCGATCGCTTTTGCAATCGGCTTTTTGGTGGGGGATGGTGGATTCGAACCACCGAAGGCATTGCCAGCAGATTTACAGTCTGTCCCCTTTGGCCACTCGGGAAATCCCCCAAATATATGGGTATTCAATTGGAGCTGGTGGACGGATTCGAACCCCCGACCTGCTGATTACAAATCAGCTGCTCTACCAGCTGAGCTACACCAGCACAACAACCAGCGAACATTATGCTACCACAAACCGCGAGCTTTGTCAACAAAAAAGTGCATTTGGCCCGCAAAATTTTTACATATGGAAAAGGAGAACGGAGACTATGACACTACAGCAGCTATCGTACCAGTATCAGGAGCAGGCCCGGGTGCTGCACCAGCGGATCGTGGATCTGCGCCGGGCCCAGGCCCAATGCGAGAGTCGGGAGAGCGAGGAGCATCTGCGCCAGCGCATCCGGGACCTGGAGCCGCTGCACCGGGAGTCCCGCCAGCTGGCGGAGCTCACCGCCCGCTATTACGACAGGGGGTATCACAAAAATGCGTACTACACCCTCTGAGGCCTTCGACCCCATCGACATCGCCAGCCTGTGCCTGTGGCGGCAGGAGGAGTCCGGCGACAATCGGGAGCGCATCCGCCGTCTGCTCAGCAACCTCCCTCTGGCGGTGCAGCAGGAGCTGACGCCTAGGCAGAGGGAAATTCTGCGGCTGCGCTTCACCGGCGGCATGAGCGTCACCGCCATCGCCGAAAAGCTGGGGCTGAACAAGTCCACCGTGTCCCGGTCCTTAGCCCGGAGCATGGAGCGGCTTTATAAGTCCCTGCGCTACAGCCTATAACCCCTACGGCGCAGGGGGTCCCTCCCCTGCCGGCTGCGCAGCGCATCTGCCGGAAAAACCCGGACGGTTTTTCCGGCAGTCGGATTTTTTTCTATTGACATTTGCCCGGGAAATGGGAATAATGAGAAAAAGGACAGATAGAAGGAGGAGCATATCATGTTCAGCAAAGCGCTGCATAACCGCTGGGCGCGCCTGGGGATAGGAATTCTGGGTGTGCTGCTGATGGCTATATCCATAAACCTGTTTGTGGTGCCGCACAATCTATACACCGGCGGTCTGCTGGGCTTCTGCCAGCTGTTTCGCTCCGTTTTGACCCAAAGGCTGGGCGTGGAGCCGGGCTTCGACATCTCCGGCGTTCTGTACCTGCTGCTGAATATACCGCTGCTTATACTGGCGTGGAAAACCATGGGCCGGGGCTTTGTGGTGCGGACGATGACCTGCACGGTGTGCTGCTCCCTGTTTCTGACCATGATACCGGTGCCGGCCCACCCCATCGTGGAGGACACCCTCACCAGCTGCCTCCTGGGGGGCATGGTCAACGGCTTTGCCGGGGGCATCGTGCTGACCTGCGGGTGCAGCAGCGGCGGATTTGACATCCTGGGCCTATACATGAGCAAGAAGGGTAAGGGCTTCACCGTGGGCAAGTTCAGCATCTCCTGTAACGCCGTGCTCTACGCCCTCTGCCTGGTGCTCTTTGATGCCGCCACCGCCATCTATTCCACCATTTACACGGTCTTTAACAGCCTGTTTCTGGACCGGACCCACCAGCAGAGCATCACCGTCCAGGTGCTGATCTTCACCAGGGAGAAGCACACGGAGCTGCCCAAGTTTATCATGGAGCGGCTGGAGCGGGGCGTGACCTACTGGCAGGGCTACGGCGCCTACACGGATCAGCCCCTGCAGGTGCTGTGCGTGTGCCTGAGCAAGTACGAGATCCAGACCCTGCAGCAGGAGGTGCGCAAGGTGGACCCCAATGCCTTCTTCATCGTGCAGGAGGGAGTTCGCGTGGGCGGCAACTTCGAGAAGCACCTGAGCTGAGGGGCGAAAGCCCTTGCATTTTCAGGGCATTTCCGATACAATACAGACAGAGACACTGACTGCGCAGGAGGTGCCGCTGTGGCGCTGTACACGAAAAAGCTCATTATGACCGCCTTTGCGGAGATGCTGGAGGAGCTGCCCTTTGACAAGATCACCGTGGCCGCTCTGGTCAAGCGCGCCGGGGTCAGCCCCAATACCTTTTACTACCACTATGAGGATATTTACGCCCTGCTGGACGCCTGGTTTCGGCAGGTGGTGGAGTTCTATGCCCCGGCAGACTCTTTTTTGGAGTGGAAAAGCGCCACTAAGGCTGTGCTGCACCGGTGCAAGGACCATCCGAAGGTTATATATCACATTTTCGACGGCCTGTCCCGGGACCGGCTGGAGCGATATATCTTTTCCTTGACGGACGATGTGTTTTACCGCCTGGCTCGGCAGGCGGCCCAGGGACGGGAGCTGCCCGAGGAGCGGGTGCGCAGCGTGGCGTCCTTTTGCCGCTATGCCTACATCGGGTTTGTGATGCAGTTTTTCTGGAACCGTATGGAAAACGACATCGATACCAGCGTGGACCGGCTGGCCGACCTGTTTGACAGCTTCCTGGCCAGCGCTGTGCAGGTAGAGGCGTGAGGGCTGCGGTACAACAATGTGAATCAACGGAAAAAGCCGCCTGCGGGCGGCTTTTTTGGAGAGGGCCGATAAAGGGGCAGGATCTGCGCTAGCGATAAAAATTCAGCCGCCGCAAGTTCTCTTGCGGCGGCCTGGTGCGGGCATGGGGACTCGAACCCCAACGCATCACTGCACGAGAACCTAAGGGGTATGTCACCTTAGTGAAAGATTTTCAGAGCCCTCCATATCGTAAGGGAAGGACATCTTTCCAACGCTTCAAAAGATATTCGGTCGTGACCGGCCGAACATCTGCTAAATCATAGCACACTCTGCCGGAAAAGTATAGCGTAATCAAGTACTTTGCTGGAAAAAGTTTTTAGCGGTCTCCTCATGACACAGGCGGTAATATAAGTGTTTTTATTTCCTAACGAGGGGACATTTCTCAGTGCAAGTGGTTGTTTTATTATCCTGCAAATCCAATTCGCTTTTGTACTCGAGCAGGGCCAAGGAGCGCGCGCATATCGCTTTCTGTGAAAACTGCCTGGATATCTTCTGCGCTGATCATATTATCGTTTGTTCGCAGGGCCTGTTTCATACGAGTGCGCTCAAAAACTTTGCGGATCAGTCTGGCGTTGGAGAAGTTTTCATCTTTATTACGAAAGACTATTTTTGCTCTGCAGGGATTCTCAAATTAATCAGTTGTCAAAATGGATTGAAAAAAGTCGGGATCTCTCACCCTGATCTCCGAGTCCTCAGTCGAGTCGTTTTTTGCCGCTGCTTATTTTTTGAATTATCCCGAACGTGATCGGGCAGCAATGAACAAAACTCTCATTGTTGAATCTCCGGAGGAATGGAACAATCTCATAATTAAGCGCATCAATTCATTCTTTGGATTCAGAGGAATTGTTCCGAAGAATTCCGGCTCATCAAATAACGAAATCTGACCACTGTGGCGCTTGTACATGTCCGACCTTCAACTCAAGTACAAAGTTTTGCGATGAATCGCAACTTTTTCTGCACTAATTATCTTACAAGCAGGCCGAAATTGCTTGTATTTTAGCACTTTTTTCGCTCGGAAGCAGACACTGCTTAAATTCTGCTCGGTCTGAAAAACATAATAAACAACAGCTATGCGCCAATTAAAGTGAGAATGGCATCTTTCGGCGCGTCCAGATAAGAAACTTTAAGCGTTTCTTGTAAAAAAGAGGGTTATATGTTATTGTAAAAGCAAGAAGACTATTGGAGAGAGGGGCTGTAGATGATGATTGCCGACATTATTAAATATGTAGAAGAAAAGGAATATCAGCTTGCCGTAGATGCCCTAACCCCTCTCTTAAAGAATGAAGATGAAAAAATAGTCGCCAAGGCACACCACATATTAGGTTACATTAACACTCGCCATGATTACACTGAAAAGAGTGACTACCAAGCCAAGAGACATCTGCGATTTAACTTAAACAGCAATTATCCCCATCCATATGGGTATGTACTGTATTCTCAAGTTGAAGAAGATTCTAACGTTGCGCTCAATTATTTGGAAAAGGGAGTTGCTCGTTTCCCTCAAGATGCCAGAATACTATTAGAATATTTTCGGTTGGCGCCTAATAAAAATGCCGTTATTCAAATTGTAAAGGAACGCAATGTTAACGATGCTCGGTTGTTGAGTGCAGTGATTGATTACCTTGTATCTGTTAATCAATGGAATGATGTTTGTCACTTTGCGGTTCAGCTTGAAAATGGGAATAATCTTTGTGAATCGGAGCAAAACTATCTGGATTTAATTAAGGCTTATGCTGGTTTGTTTTCGGATTCCCCTGACTACAGCGAGGCACAACGCCTGTTGGAAAAGGTTATAAGGACTGATACAGACAACAACCTTGCTTATTCACATTACTTGGGAATAATCTATGCTAATCTGAAATTGGGGAGAGTACTCGAGGCAACCGAGTTTTTTGATAGAATACCTGTCAGTAACGCTGTTACTGATCTTGATGAGTGGGCACAACCGCTTTGGATTTCCATATCCTTTGAAACACTATATCCCATTATTTTCAAAAGCATCTTATCTACATTTGCGCAAGATAGCTCCAGAAAGGTAAAGGCAAATGTTCTATATTGCCTTTATTTGTACTCGCCCTCTGAATCATATGATATCCATCGCTACAAAAAATCTGATGTTGCTACATTAACACGCTACCTGAAAACGGATTTTAATAAAAAAATTGCAGTAGCGGTTTATCGCATGCGATGCCATTTCAAACAATTCGAAGATGCATACGACATTCTTTGGGAGTTCTTAGTACGGCACCAAGATCCTGAAGAGAGTGAAATCTATTTCTCCGAGACATTAGAAAATATGTCCGATGATGAAGTATGCCGAATTGCAAGAAAAACAATTGAGTACTTGGAAAATGACGAATGGGCTCCGAAGCAATTTGTCCCTTCTGTTTTTGGTACTATTGTTGAACGATTGCACGATATCAAACAATACGATCTAAATAGGGGGCTTGCTGAATATTTACCTCTTGCCGACATTCTTAAAAGTGGACATGCATTTGAATGTGCATATGCTTATGCTGAAAAAGAGGAACCGCGAGCGACGGATATCTATGAAGCGATTGTAAAGAGAGAACCTAATAATTCCTCTGCGATAAACAATTTAGGTGTGCGCTATGAACACGCAGGAGATCTGTACAAAGCCCTGGATTGTTATGAAAGGGCAGTAACTCTTGCCCCTAATGAAAAAATCCATCAAAATAATTTGACGCGTATAAAGAATTTAATTTATGAGAAAACGGAAGAAGAAGTTTGTGCCATTAGTGACGCCATATCTGTAGAATCGTTGGAGAACATCGGGTATACCGACGAGTTTTGTCGGAAGCTCTTTTTAATTCATGATAACGAAATGAGAGATATTCTCCAACGGGATCTGCGGGAATGCGCCATAGCAGTGGTGGCCGGGCAAGATAAGGCAGCAACCATTATGTGTGGCAGCATCATCGAAGCACTTCTCATGCTGAAAATAAAGGAGCGCGGCATTTCTAAATATGATGTTAGTGCAGTAAGTAAGGGGAAAACGAATCATCCAGTTTCTGAAATGAGTCTGAATGAATTACTTTATATTGCAGATATCGAGAACATACTTGACAAAAATGGATACCACTTGGGACACTATATTCGTGATTACCGAAATGTAGTTCATCCAGCCAAGGAAATCCGGATGTCGGAAGAGGTAAATCACGAAAATGTGATTACCATGTGGGCTGTGCTAAAGAGACTTGTATCAGATCTCTACACGTAAGATTTTTGTAATTTAGTTTTAACTGTTCCATTTATAAATCAAAGGGCATACAGGCTATTATCTCTTTTTCGTACTCAGAATATACAAAGGAGGATAATCCATGGAAATTCAAAAGCATACAGGAGAAAAATTAGAAGACTACTTTTCCCGATTAGTTGCGGAGGGGTTTGAATTTGATGCTTCTTACCAGAACATAACGCTTGCGGATATCGAAAGAGTGCTCCGTAGACTCAACCAATTTTCCAATGATAAGCGCGATGTTATTTGGTGCTTGCTTAATTCGGATTTTCCTTCTCCCTTCGCTAATGCAACAGGCTATTCTATCGCAGATGGCGCATCAATCGCTCAGATCGGGTGCTATGTAGGTATACTGATGCGACATGGTGGCAAGCTTGATCGTGAGGGACGTGACTATTGGGTAAAACCACTTATTGATGAAATTGCAGCAATTGAGCGAGTGACCTTTTCGGATGGTGTATTTGTATCTGGTCATTTAAAGGCAAAGTCACCAAACTCCGCATATAGGCTCACAGATGCGTTCAAACGACTCTTAGTCAGTGTGGAGACAGATCATTTTGCTGAAAGCTTGGAAGAATACATTAGAAATGTTGATCAGAGGTTAGCGGTATTTGCTGAACTCGAAAGAGCATCAAGAGAGAACATTGGTATATCCGGTCATAAGCGACTCATTCAAGATTCCATCAATGTATATGCCCAAACATTCTTGCCCGGATATATTCCGTTGTTTACAGATTTTGCCGATGGAGACCGGGTGACTGAAGAAGAGCGAGCTGCACTTGATCAATATGGGATTGTATTTGGTACAATAGATGATATGTGGCCGGATGCGATACTCTATAACCCAGCAGAAGAAAAACTGTGGTTCATTGAAGCCGTAACATCAGATGGTGAAGCGGATCTCCACAAAGTAGAGGGTTTACAAACAATATGTAATAACTCCGGAAAAATCTATGGAGGAACAACTACTACATATGAAACCTGGAAATGTCTTGCGTCTCGGCAGCAGAGTGAAAATAATTTAGCACCAGGAACATACATCTGGATTAGAGAGTGCCCTAATAAACATTTCAAGGTATGCTAACCAAAGGCCCCAGAATCGTCGTCGGATTCTGGGGCTTCCAATTATGTGTATACTTCGTTTAATAGTTCATCGCACGTTGCAGTAGAAAGACTCCTTTTTTGCATTAAGCGTTTTCCGATATCAGCAATTACACACAGTGGAGGAACAGGAATGTTATTTATTTCTGTGGAGTTTACTTGCGTGCTGCCATCGAGAACACGATAGTATGTATCAAAGAGCGTAGAGTTTAACAACGCATAAACACCATATACCACTTCTTTGGATAAATCCTCTCCGATGGTGCTGTCCACATAATTTATTTTATTCTGCGTGCTTATTGAGTGGTATTGAGGGAAATCTTCAGCAAGATAAATCCCGCATTGAAGTCTTCTTCGTTCCTCTTTGGCAGTAAACCTTTTGCAAAACACATAGCTTTTGTTTCTTTGAATCAATCCTGGCTTAGTATCGACAATCCAATCACAATTTTTGCCAGAGGGTTGATGACCTACTCTTCCGTTACGAATATGTTGGCTATAAAAGAGAGGAACAGTGTGGTCTCCCGGTTCTGAACGTAAGTATTCCCATTGCCGAAAATCAACAACAATGCCAGTCTTCATTCTCAAGCCAATGTCCGGAAAAGTTGAGGAAAATGTATTGATTTTATTTACGGCTGCAACTTCTTCGGAAGATAATGGCAAGAATACATATAACTCTTCGCCGGCTACTACAGAATCATATGGTACCTTTAACACAGAAACATCATTAAAGTCTCGGTTTGATTGACTGGAGGTAATAATCACATTATCTGGAGCAGTTTTGGTTTTTTTCATTTTGATGATAATTGTTTCTTGGAGTACTTGCTCCTCAGTAAACACTTTATCCCTACTTATAAAGAGATGAATTTGCTGAATTTTCCCCTCATGTAAAAAGTAGTTTCGGAATGCTCTGAAATATGCTCCAGAAGTCCAACTGCGTGGGATAATGTATACCATCTCGCGTCCTTTTTTCAGATTGAATAGAGACATCGCCGCAAATAGAAAATAAAGATTTGGAGCGCCATGTACAACTTCCGGCATAGCTATCGCTGCTGGATCATCTCGCATGATCCTTAAATAAGGAGGGTTAGCAATTACCAAATCATATTTTGGGGGATATGGTTCTGCATGCAAGGTTCCCGAAAAAGAATCTCCTTGTGAGAGAATATAGTCATCCTTTTTTATCTCGAAATCAAAACTGATGCTGGCATTTTTCTTGATATAAATCAGATTGGAGCGAAGAACCGGAATAACATCAGGATCAGTTTCGTAACATGTTAAAAAGATCTTTTTAATATTGGTCTCCCGCTGTAGACGATCGATTAGAGCAGCAGAGAGAATGCCTGTTCCACATCCAGGATCCAGGATGTCAACAGAAGCTGGCAAACCATTTAAATCAAACATCTCTGCCATATATGTTGCTGTTTCTACCGAAGTGAAGAATTGGCCTTTTTTCTTTCTTACACTTTTTGGCATATTCTCAAGAAAACATATTGTTTTGTCAAAAACATATTCAAGCACTCTTTATAAGCTCCTTGTATTATATGTATTTTTTCTTTTATCCTATTGTAACTCTTTTCTGGACATTAACCAAGTCAAATTTTCGTTTTTATATTTTGGTCTTATCGGGAAATTTCTCCGAATGAACAGTAGCTGTTCCTCTTTTTCTGTGCTATTGTGTCTTGCCAGTCCAACATTATTCTCGGGCAGCGGAATCGGTCTCTGCATCATACGATGAACAGCCCTCCACACTTGGAGCCTGCTGCCGGGATAGGATTTTCTCAGCTTCTCGACCGCGCGGTTCTTCGCCTTCTCCACGGCGGACTCCTTCATCATGTGATACATCCCGATCTCTTTCAAAGTTGCTTCCGGGTATCCGAACACGCCGCAGGTCTTGCCGAGAATATCTCTATCCTTCTTCTGCAGGGTGTCGAACAGCTCCCGGAGGAGTTCGATGCAGACCTTGCGGTACACGGCCTGCTCCGCCGAAACGGAGAGCATCCCCGGCATCAGCCGCTCGTAGGGATCGCCGTCATATCCCTCCGGAACAAGATCATGCACACCGAGGAAATGGGTGTTGTAGCGAATATATCGGCTGACACGAGCCTCGGAGATGCCCAACTCCTCCGCAATTTCGCCGGTATCCTTCCATGCAACATGATACAGCCTCTGTGCCTGCCGGACGGCACCCATCTCGTCCTTGCTCAACGCCATGCAGCCAATATTCTGCTCCAGCCAGCGGGTCATGCACCCCTTCAAATGCGGGTAGAGGTAGGTGGTGAGCGCGGCGCGGCTCTCGTCATATTCTCTGCTCTGAATCCGTGTCAGAAGCTCCACGGCGCCCTCGCCGCAGAGATCGTCCAGAATCGTTTTAGTATACGCGGAACACTGATTCGGATGATGCTGCTCCATTATCAGGCAGTTGAACTCCGCCGCAGCTTCCTTGGCGATGCCGCGGATTAGACCGATATTTTTATGGTACAGCTTTTCCAGCGCAGCATCATCGCCGTCATAATATTGGCGAACCAGTTGCTCGTTGGTCATGATTGCTCACCCGCCTTTTCCTTCGGCGGACGGCCCCTCGGATTGACCGTTCTGGTGATCCCACAGTGCTGGTAAACGCGCTCAGAGGAAATACGCTGCTCGAAAGCCTCTACGGAGATATTCGCGTCACGTAGAGCGTCATAGAGCAGATCCCGCACATAGTCCTTGGCTTTTCTTGTGTCCTCCTGTGAGATCGCGCCCCGCTGCATATCCTTTGTGATGCGGGCAAAGGCGGTCACCTTGACTTTGACCTTGGGAATGTCCTTCGCCAGCTCCTTCTGCACCTCCACCGTGCCGAACTGCCGGCAGGTGTAGCCGGGCGCATGGGGACACGCCCCTTCGCAGTACAAAGCATGGACACCGCTCTTGAGCAGAAAATACCGTCCGCAGATGATGCAGCGGCGGATGTTGTGCCCACTGTTCAGCGCCAGCATATAATCGGCTTTCATCAGCGCCTGTAAGCTGTCGGTCACATGCTCCTGACAGATAGCGACAGAGCCGTCCGGCAGCGGCCGCGGCAAATAGGAAAGCTCGTAGGCGTCGTGGGTCGTATAGCAATCGCCGTTGTTGCGGATGGGATTGACGATGAGCCTTTCCGCAATGCGTTCATCATTGTAGAAGCCGTAGAGTCCTGCGGCATAGTCCTCTGGGCTGTTATGCTTCAGCTTGGACAGACTAAAGCTGATGAAATTCCGAATAGTACCGTTGAAAGCGCGAATGTCGTGAAGATATGTTTCATAACGGCGGATGTACTTTTTGTAATCACGCCATGCGTCCTTGGTAGGACCGATGGCACGAAGCATTTCGTAATAAAAGGCATCGCCTTTTTCTAAAGCTGCCTCGCTCGGATGGAACAGGTCGAGCGGAGCATCTTTGACCGTTTCACTGCGCTCGGAGATCTCATTTGCCACGCGTTCAAGTCGTTCCCGTTGCATCTCCTCTGACGGCTCATGCTCCTCTTTCGGAAACAAATCGAACTGCCCCGTGACCTCCCGTATGACAGAGAAGAAAGCGTCCTCGCTCTCGTCCAGCAGCAGGCGGAACACCTGATACCGGCGCAGTTTCTGGCAGAGCGCGTCCAGCTCCTCGTTCAGCTTCCACCAAAGCTCTATGCTCCCGCTCTGCTCATATTCTTCCGCAAGGCTGGTGACCTGCTTCATGCGTTTGCTCATGGGTCGATATTCGTCCGGTGACAGATTCAACAGATCGGCTGTCAGCATACCGGCAGTGAACTGCTGACCGTATAGCTCCAGCGTACTGCCATAGGTGTAGAAAATGATGCTGCCCTCCATGTGTACCCCTCCTGCCAAAATCTGTCCTACCTGACTTTTAATCTGTCCATGCTTTTTCTCAGCATAGCATAAATTCCTCCACAATACAAGCAGAGGGAAGAAACCACGCGCCGTCCCGTGGTAACGCCCCTCTGCTTTTTTCGCTCTCGTCGTTCCGATGGGAGCAATATTTTTAAGGAGGATTCGAAATTGAAAAAAGAAAACCGATTGCTGACCATCGACGGAGAAACGTTAATGAGTCAGCCGCTCACGCCGCTGAACTTCGTGGTGGATACGCTGATCTCTCAAGGTCTGCACATCCTCGCAGGCTCACCCAAGGTGGGAAAGTCATGGCTGGCGCTTTGGCTGGCCGTCACGGTGGCAAAGAGCGAAGCCGTCTGGGGCATGGGCGTGAAGCAGGGCACCACGCTCTACCTCTGCCTGGAGGATTCCACCCTCCGCATCCAGAACCGCCTGTTCGAGATCACGGAGGACGCCCCCGCCAACGTCCACTTCTCCACCAACAGCGATACCCTTGGTAAGGGTCTGGAGGAACAGCTCTGTTCATTCCTCGTTGAGCACCCCGACACGGTGCTGGTTATCATCGATACGCTGCAAATGATCCGCGGCGCCGGTTATGACAACACCTACGCAAATGACTACCGTGACCTCTCCGTGCTGAAGCACATTGCGGACACTCATGGCATCGCCATTCTGTTGATCCACCATCTGCGAAAGGAACTTGCCGACGATGTGTTCAGCCGCATCTCTGGCACGACGGCCATCAGCGGCGCGGTGGATTCCAGCTTCACGCTGGTGGAGGACAGGCGCGGCAGCGGCAAGGCAACGCTCTCCTGCATCGGGCGCGACATTGAGTACCGGGAGCTGACGCTGGAGCGCAACGCGGAAAATGTGTGGGAGCTGGTGTCAGACAGCCGGACGCAGCCGGAGCTGCTGGGCGGTCGGATCGTCATTCTTCTCTCTGAACTGATGCGTGATCGCACGGAATTTATAGGCACTCCTACGGAGCTGTCTGCGCAGATCGACCCTGCGGGCAGCGAGGGCGTCACACCGAAGAAGGTGTCTCGCCTGATCCTGCAAAGCGTTGCCGCACTAAGCAAAATTGGCATTTCCGCCGTGGTACGCCGCAGCAACGGCAAGCGCCTCATTGAGCTGCGCCGTGCCGAAAGTGACGATGCACAGGGTACCCAAGCTGTCGACCCTATCGACCCTGCCGGTGTCTCAGGCGGTGAAAACGCCTCGTGTTTCGGCGTGTGAGCCGCTGTGTGCGCGGTTTGGGGTTGGGGTGGCGTGTGTACCCACCGAGGGGATATTCTGCCCGCACGGGGCAAATTCCGAGACGGCATAAAAACGGCGAATACGCCGCCAAGCCCCCTGCGCGTCCAGCGTTTCAGCAGCATGAAGCGCACGCCGAGGGTAGTGATACCACCCCCATACAGGAACGCCGAAAAAGCGCTGTGTGCAGGGGAAATAATCCCTTGAAAGCCGGATGAGGAAACAGTTCATTTCTCTGCCGCAGATGGAAAATTCCTCTGCGTAAACCGTTATTCCCGATAGGCGCAGAGAGTTTCTGTTACGGGAGCTTTTATCACCTCCGTTGGAGGTGGCCAGCATCGCATTTGTCTGGTCTGCGGCGAAGCCGCTGCCCTGCCAAATGCAC